>Ga0209589_1002819_pt1 | contig 30286 bp, 16 predicted proteins | sample CowpeawhiteBW_FD_187525 | JGI IMG/M metagenome (GOLD analysis project Ga0209589, IMG submission 187525) | Root nodule microbial communities of legume samples collected from California USA - Cow pea white BW (SPAdes) (version 2) | ecosystem: Host-associated > Plants > Roots > Nodule | place: USA...
ATTTTAACTAAACTTAGCTATGTTAAAAATATATAATAAAAATATCAATTTGAATACAAATATCAAATTTAATAAAAATATTTGTATAACATTTATATAAAATTAAATTTTGTTTCAATTTGAAGGGAGACAAAATTGCTAATTTTTACAAAAATTGGGACTAAATTGAGACAAATTAAAATAAAGGGACCAAATTGAGACTAACAAAATGACACGTGGCGTAATACTGACACGTGTCACTGTCACTGCCACGTGTCACTGTCACTGCCACGTGGCACGATGACAGCTTGACACGTGACAATTTTTTGATTTTTTTAAAAAAATTCAAAAAAAAATAAAAATAAATAAAAATAAATAAAAAAATTCAAAAAATTCAAAAAATCGAGGAACTGACACGTGGCACTCCCTCTGACGACGTCAACCTTGACTTAACGGGAAGGACAAACGTGAGACGTTTCAACAAAAAAGGAATCATTTTGAGACTTTTAAAAATTTGGGTATCATTTTGAGATTTTGACTCCAAAATGAGGACCAAAGGCATAATTAAATCTTATAAAAGATGTATAATCTTATATGGTTTTTATATAATAATGATATAGATATACTAGTGTTTTAACTTGTACTTCAAACGAAGAAAAAATATATTTGAACTAAAGTTGTTGTAAATGAAGCCTGAAGGGGTTTGAGTACAAATATCTATGTTCTTAATAGGTAAATGGAGAAATACTAATCGAAATTCTGGTTAAATTATTAAGATTAAACCTGCAAGAATATAACATTAAAGAAGTGAGAATCCTAACATGAAGTGAAAATAAGATAATATTTTTAACATTTAACATACATTTACAAACGTGATAATATTGATTTAAGAGACCAATTAAATCATGTGGCTACCTTTTCTTTTATAATAATCAGTGAGTGAGAAAAAATTAATTAAAAAACAATTTTAAAAACGTAATTAAAAAAATTGGAAAACTAAGTAAAAATGATAAAAAACTTGAATAAAACCACAAGTAATTTAATCTGACTGTCGAAGTGTATGATAAAGAGAATTGTCTAGTGTCGAGGAATACACGTGGCTTAGTAAAACAGAACGGAGGAATCCAATTCCTATGGAGATTCTTCCATGTCACATTAGAGCACAGAATCTTCCCCAAACAAACAAGTTACAAAATAATTATAAAAAATATAATTTCACTCTAATAAGTTATATGAAGCGCCTCAAAAGCAAAAGAGAGAATCAGATTTAATTTTCTGAGTTTTTCATTTCTATAAATTTTTTCTTTTCTTCCCTATTAAGAAAAAGGAACGTTCTGTTTGGGACTTGCTTGCATAGATTGTATCTTTCTCCATTTTTAATCACTCGCCTCATCTCCGAGTATAACTTTCTTCCTCAATCAACTAGGGTTTGATCCAACCCATCAGGTTCACCTCGATTTCTCAGACGCATCCGCAACTGTAAGCTACTTTGTGATCAATTGTTAATTATCGTTTTTTTTTTAATTTTTAATTGATGCTATAGCTGATTGGATGAGTCGCGTGTCTGTTTGGTTTCTGAGAATTGAGGCTCGCGCATTCGATGCTCTATAAACTGTGTTTTTTGAAATGCAGCATTTTAGTTTTAAATGTCATATGGATATATACTTCTTTATTTTATTTTATTTTATTATAGTTATGATATATGATGAAGATGAACAACACATAGTTGCCACAATATGTTGGAAAATTGTTTTTCTCCCCCTTTTTTTAATTTTCCTGATTTTTTTGGATGTAGGTATTCTGTATGCTTGTCGTTCATACCCTTACTGGGGCTAGGAAGTTTGGAGTTAACAAGCAGAGATTGGCAGAAGATGCTTTTGAGAAAAAATCGGGATGAAGAATCGCTATCTTGTTTAATATGCTTCTTGAGAGAAGGAGGATGAGTGTTCATGTATTATACAGAGTGGAATTTCCTATGTATGAATTTTGTTCGAAGAATGAGACTTATGTGGTGTGATTTCTGTATGTTGTTTAGACACACCGAGGTTTATGATCTTAATTAGGAATTTGTCGTAGTTAACTTGGATTGTCACACAACCAAGCAAATTATAGTATTATAAAACTAATACAGTTGCATCTTTTAGAATTATATAGTCTAGGAATGGATGATGATAGAGATTTTGAGTTGTTCTTTTACAGTTGGAATGCAAAGAATCCAACTGATCGGCTTTTCTTTGTATCTTGTTTTGTTGCTGCTCTTGTTGGAATATTGACCATAGCCTACACGGCCTTTCAATGGAGGAGAAACATCAATCTAAGTTGGATGAAAGCCATAGCTAGATCTAAAAAAAACCCAAAGGCGAGGCACAAAGTTCCTGTGGCCCCTCATGCATGGGAGTTAGAATCCGTGTCTCGTGCAAAGAATTTAAACTGCTGTGTATGTTTTAAGTCCATGTCACCCTCTCAAACACTTGGGCCTATAGTGGCTTCTGAAGGCTTCATCCACCGTTGCTGTATTTGTGGTGCTGTGGCTCATTTAAGCTGTTCCTCTAGTGCCCACAAGGACTGCAAGTGTGTTTCAATGATTGGATATGAGCATGTCACACACCAATGGGCTGTTCGTTGGACAGATGTAGCTGACCAACCTGACGAAACTGCTCTCTGTAGTTACTGTGAAGAGCCATGTGGTGGGACGTTCCTCAGTGGTTCTCCTATATGGTCGTGCTTGTGGTGCCAACGTTTAGTACATGTTGATTGTCATAGTACAATGTCTAATGAAACGGGTGATATTTGTGATTTGGGCCAATTTAGAAGATTGATACTATCACCACTGTATGTGAAGGAATTAAACTGGAACATGCCAGGTGGATTTTTGAGCTCAATTACTCATGGGGCAAATGAGATAGCATCTTCTGTTCGGGCAAGTATTCGGAACCAGAGCAAAAAGTACAAGCATGAAAATGAGCAATCTGTCGAATCAGGGAATACTGAGAGCATTGGTGAAATGTCCACAGAAAGTACAGGTAATTCTCATCAAATACAGAATGGTCATCATGAAATGGATGAAAAAGGGAGCTCAAATAAGGAGGTACGACATCAAGATAGTGAAGTAGAAAATAAGATGGATAGAAAACCCAGTCTTGGACGCAGTTCATCAATCAATCAGAGGGATGAATCCCACACGTTAGGAGTGAAGCAGAAATATGATTTGGTTGATTTGCCTCCAGATGCAAGACCATTGTTAGTTTTTATAAACAAAAAGAGTGGTGCCCAACGAGGAGACTCACTCAGGACACGTCTGAACATTCTTTTAAATCCTGTTCAGGTTTGTTACTCTGCTGCTTTTTACAATATGTGGTTATCTTTGAGTATAGACCATTGGTTCAAAATGTTCCCTGCATTGTTTGCACCCTTTTTCAAGTGTTTTTGCTTTGGGCTAGCTGAGTTAACCAAGCTGCTACTATTCATCAAACACTCATGTCTTCATAAAAAATGACAAAATACTACAAGATTACTCTTCTATTGGTGTACATGAAAGCCTCCGAAATTGCAAATACAGTTCTCTTGTTGGAAATATACTCTTTGACAACATGATTTCGAAGCCTTTGTTTGTTTTGATTAGGTGTTTGAATTGAGCTCAACACAGGGGCCAGAAATGGGACTGTATTTATTCAGAAAGGTGTCTCACTTCAGAGTTCTTGTATGTGGGGGAGATGGTACTGTTGGTTGGGTTCTGAATGCGATAGACAAGCAAAATTTTATTTCCCCTCCTCCAGTTGCTATTCTTCCTGCTGGTACAGGAAATGATCTTGCTAGAGTTTTGTCCTGGGGAGGTGGCATGGGTCCAGTGGAGAAGCAAGGGGGCCTTAGTACATTTTTGCATCAAATAGAACATGCTGCTGTTACTGTTCTTGACAGGTGGAAGGTAACAATTAGTAATCCACAAGGAAAGCAGCAGCTGCAACCCACAAAGTTTATGAACAATTATCTTGGTATGTGAACTCACATTTCTCATGGTTACTGTTAATTACATTAAAATTTGTTGATTGTAGTTTAAAGCATCTGGAAAGTCAGCTTGTCAATCTTTGATAGGCAGAGCTAGTTTCTTCATGGTAGGGATTGGATGTTGGGTGGGTTAATAGATGTAGAGAAAAATGTCATTAGGATTCTGGAGTTTGATTTAATGATCTGGTATTCTTGTTTGACTTTGAATCTGCTTGAAGCAAATCAATGGGTTGACTGTCTTGATTTTGTTCGTCAAGTTTGATTCTACTCACATTGTGTTGGGTATTTGAAATGAGGTTTAACATATGTGAATTTGGGTATTCAATTCAGGTGCAAATTTGTCCTCGCTAATGGATTTACTTGAATTATAATAAGTTGCTATTCTTTGTCTGCTTTTTTCTAACATTAATTGTATACCACTTGCATTTTGTTAGATTACACCTTTTGCTAATTGTCTAGCTATGATAGCATGTGTATGGATTAACTTGTTTTAGGAAAATAATCGTTATTTGTTCTGCATTTTCTCAAGAGTTTTTGAGAAAATAAGGAGAACTGTTTTTGTTAATGTATGCTTTCCCAAGCACGCACATCTCTGTCCATCATTTTGACTAGTTCTGAATCTAACGAATATTTGGTTTTAGGAATTGGTTGTGATGCAAAGGTTGCTTTGGACATTCATAATCTGCGTGAAGAGAATCCAGAAAAGTTTTATAACCAGGTATTTGGTCTCTAATCGGAACTGATATTTTAATTGATTGGCTAGTTTTAGTTGTGTATTAATAGAAGGGTAGTTGTGTGGTATAAAATTGTTATTGTTATTCTTATTGTTTTTCTTGTTCCGTATAAGATATCTTTCTTTCAGTTAGTTGGAGTTTAGTTACATTAGATTAGTTTTGGCTTGGATTGAGAAGTTCTGTTCTGTTGTGCTGCTGCGGGAAAGTATTAAGAAATATATATGCTGTTAAATATGGAAAAATAAGCATATATCGATGATATTGTTTTTGAGTATTACTATCTTAGTTATTATTTACCACTAATATTTTAGCTTATACATTGCATATAATGAAATGTTTATTTTTATGTAATAAATGAAATTTATAATGAAAATATTTATTTATATATAATGAATAATTTAAATAGTGATCTATTTTTTGAAACTATTCACAATTTTTAAAAATATTATTAAAATATATTTTGGAGATAGAGAAGAAAGAGAGTGGACTGAAACACATGAGTTATTAAAAAGATAAAATGTAGAGATAAAAGTCAGCATAATTATTGTGGTAGTATGGCATGTGACACTTGTTTATCTCTTTGTGACTTGGACATTAAATTTTGAGCAAAAATTAAACATGGTTCTTTTAGCTTGATCCGATCATGGCCCAATCATGCTTTGGAAAAAAACCCACTAAAATCCTAAAAGCTGCCCTTGGTCATGTGCTTCATAGTTCACAACTCGCATCAAGTCAGTTAGCCTGTTTTGCCACTTCTACACTATTGAGAAACTCTTACAAACTTTACCCAGATGCCACGCTAGGTTTAATCTATTGACATTTTGTCGAGCTGTCAAGTAGTATTTGTTATTAATTATCTACTATTCTGAGACCCAATATAGAGAACTAGTATCCTTTCATTTGTCTTTTAATAATAATAGTTAAATATAGATAATATCTCATTTAGGCAGGTTTTGGTGTGGATCTTGTTAAGAATTTGTTTGAGTGTACGTGTTTGTTATAAATATATTGTATTCCTAAATCATTATCAATGAAGAATCAGAATTATTAATTTTACCTTTTAGATGTATTATATTTAGTAGTGATATAATAGTTATCCTTCTCATTATTATCAGTGTTTTTGATTTGTGGGACACCCTTTCTATGTGATGAAATGACCTTTCGTTTCAAGTTTGTTTTATTCTCACGAAGAATTATGTCAACTAGTAATCAGTTGACTTTTATCATTTGAAACCTTATAGTAGAAGTTTATATTAGTATTATGCACTGCATTATTTCAGTTATCTTAATATGCTTACATTGATCTTATGCAATGGAAGTTCTAGATTAAATGCTGAAATTACTCTAACGTGCAGTTTATGAATAAAGTTCTATATGCAAGAGAGGGTGCAAAAAGCATTATGGATAGGACATTTGCGGATTTACCTTGGCAGATTCGTGTTGAGGTGGATGGAGTTGAAATTGAGGTCCCTGAGGTGAGTTTGTTAGGTATAAATAAACTTTATTGGGATCATATCACTCTTTCTGGTTAAATTGCTTAGACTACATATTTCTTTTTTGGTTTGATTATTCTGTACATCCTTGATATATTTGCAAATTTTTAAATAGTTATCTAAACTAAAGAAGTAGGTTCTTGGGATTACTTTTTGGCCGCTTGAAATCGCCACAAAATAACAATTTGTGGTGGTTAAAGAAATATTAAGAACACTATTAAAAAATTTACATGATCAAGGACCAAACGAATACAAAAATTTGGGTACCTATTTGATAACTCAAAGAATTCAATGAGCAAGTGATGAGGTCCTCCTTAGGACACGAAGGATCTAACAATTCTCCGAAGGACCAAAACAGGAACAAAAGTGTATAATGAAAATCAAATGGACAAGGGGAGAAGAATGAAAGAACATGTCACCGATGCATAAAGGATAAGTGCATTGTTGATTCACCCTTTGAAGAAGCTCTTCAAGATAAGAACATAAACTAAAATTATCAACCTCTCAAGATACTTGAATAGTAGTTGACAATGTTGGAAAGTTTCAAAAGGCAGTGGACAGCTGCAAACGGAGGTGGACAGATGCAGACAGCAGTGGCTACGTTTGGCGAACAAGACAAGACAATCCAAAGTGGGAAGCGGGTCGATCCCGCTCTATACCAACTTGAGATTAAACAGAGAGAAATATATTTCTAGAGGGCTTGAAGGACCCTTCTTATGTTCTTCTACTTATATTGATTAAGAGTTGATACAATAGGGAGATGGAAGGTCAAGGGACTACCCTAGACTGCTAGCTACAAAACTAGAAGCAATAATTAGAGATAACCCAACACACTACTCCCTACTTTAATCCTAGTGACTAGACTAACATAAGTAGACTTAATAACTATTCCAACATCCTTGATAAAGCATATGCTACTACATTAGCCTATTTTTTTGCTTGTATTTAATCACATAAGGGAACTTTTCTATAAATTTTACCTATTTGGCATGTCTCTTGTTAAGCTTGTCTTGATCTTTCAAATGTTTAAGGGATTTACAATTTCAATGAATCACTATGAAGATTGTCATATGTCAATAATTGACGTGGCCTTTAATTTTTCCTTTAAATGAGATATAAGCTGCCTCTCTTGAAGTAACACTATCCTTATCCCCACTCTCGAAGCATCACAATTTATTTCAAAAGATTTAGCTGTTGAAAGGGCAAGAATTGGTGTGAAGAAATATTCCTTTAATTTTTGAAAGGCAGTATCTTGATTTTCACTCCATTGGAAACATTTTTCTTAATTACATCATGAGGCTATAGTGTAGCATTTAAAACATTTTATGCTACTTTATTTTTCTTGGGCTTTAGAGATGATGGTGGTGTGTGAACGTTAATGGTTTAGAAGGTGTTTGAGAATGTTTTTAAAAGGAAGAATACTTGGATCCTTGAAAGAAAATACTTCATTTCTTGATCTTTCTTTACCTTTCCATGGAGTGTGGTTGAAACTTTGTTTCTTGTCGGAACTTCTTGAGTTGTTGATCTACTTTGGTAGCTTGATGTACAAGTTCCTTCAAGGTTCTATGTTCTTGAAGTCCTAGTATGTCTTGTATGTCACAATTCAAGTTGTTTAGGAACCTTGCCATGGTAGACTTCATGCCTTCTTCCATCTCACACTAAGAGTAACACTTCCATTTCCTTGTAGTATTCTTCCACCCTAGTACCTTAACCTTTGAAGATGAAGTATAAATTCCTTTTTTTAGTAGTATGGTACAAACCTTTCTCTTAAGCATGTTTTTAGGGCAAACCATGTGAATATCTATAATATATTTTCCTTAGCTACATCACTTAGAATTTGGTAAAAAAAACTTCCAAGCTTTGTGGTGGTGATCTTGACCATGTTCAACTCACTAAGATGATACATATAAAAGACTCCACTTTTCTATCTCACTCAATATACAACTCTTATTGTGGTTAAAATCGAGATTTAACTCATAAAATTGTAAGATCATACAATTTTGTATAGTATTTTCAATTCATATCCTACACATGATCGTGATATAATAAATTCGCTAGCATGGGTGACTAAAATCATTAGAATCGTCAAACAAATTGTAACATTGTATGGATTGCCATATGTTCTAAGTTGTCTGTTTGCACCACAAGTTCACCTTTTTGGGTGAATGGATTAAGTTTAAATAAAATCTAAACCTAATTAAAACTTAATGCAATTAAAATTCACCATGTTATGTTCTGTCAGTTGGAACACTATTCAATTAGGTAATTAATGCAATTAAAGTTAACTTTTTTTGCACTTGCAACACTTATTCACTTTCTCCGTGAATGAGGTTTTTACATTATGTTTAGGGAATTTTTTTTTCTTGCAAGTTTCTTCCACCTTTTACTCTTGTTCTTTGGGGTTCTCTTTCTTCACAATCTTCAAATTCTCTTTGACTATGGTAGAAGGGAGGAGTTTTTGAAATTCTCGTTTTTCTCTCCCTTCTTTCTTCTCTTTATATTCTTTCTCTTCTTGCTTCTCTTTGTATTCTTTCTTTCTTTTTTCTTTAAATCTCTTTCTCTCTTAGAATCTCTCTTTCTCTTTCTTTTATTTCATTCCTATCTCGCAATTCTTGATTTATCTTGTATCTTTCCATTTCTTGTTGCATGCCATTCATTTGAATTATCAAGTTGGTCTCTCTTGGTTGAAGAGGAGGAGGAGATCTCTTTAAAGACATTGCTACAAAACAAAGAAAACTAAAATTATGTTTGGGGTTGGAGTAAAATCTTGATGACTCCTCTTAGTTTTTAAAACTCAAACGTTTAGGTTTTCATTATAATTTTGTGTAATGGTTAGGATCACTCTTTTTCACCAAAAAGGTAAAAGAATTTGATAAGCTTTTTTCTTATATCAAATCAAGAAAGCACATATTCAAATGAAAGAGAAGCAAATCAATGCAACATTTATGAAATTTTTAAAAAGATGACAACTTTGAAGACCAAACTTAATGGAGTTTTAAAGACAAACTAAATATGCTAAAAAGAAGAAAAAGGTTAAACCAAATTAAGGTATTGTCAAACTAACACAGGGAAGAAAAGAAAATAAATAAACTCAAAGGGTATCCTAAACAATTAGAATTACCAAAGAAAACGGGCTAAGACTGCTCCAAAAAAATTAGTTATCTAAAGACATTTCAAATTTTGTAATGATCCAATTCGGTGAAGTCCAATAATTTCAACAGGGATTTTTGTCGAAGATTTTATGGGTAAGGGATCTTTGGAACTTTTGTTTCCCAAACATTAAACCACTCTATTTTTACTTTCTTTTTCTTCAGATTTTGTTTTTTTACCACACACTTTAATTCCTTTTGATCAGTACTGAAAATTTAAATCTACACTTAACTCAAACTTAAATTAAATTTTCAATGTAAGAATTGACTACACTTGGATCTAATGGTTTTAAGTTCCAAATAAGTTTCAATAAAAACAGACTTCGGAAAGCTTTCAAAAGAACCTTGTCATGGAAGCAACTTCTCTAAAGATGAGAGAATGATTACTCTATTCCTACACAAGATTGTCCAAGCTCTTTAACAAGAGAACTAAAGAAAAATGGCAGACTCAAAACAAGAAAGGTAGATTCAAACTAGATTAACCTAGCATTCAAACATACCCATAAATAATGTATATGTTTCAGCCGAGTTGCATAAGAAATGGGTGCAAAACTTGATTAATGGTTTTTCTTGTAAAACAAGACAAATAACATGTATAGGAAAATTAGTAGAAGTTTCTGCGTTAAGAAAATTGAAAGAAAACATGCATCAATTTTCACATGTCTAGTAACTAAATCGACTACCTTTTTAATTGGTGTAAATCAGTTAAAATAGGGTCGGAGGTACCTTTTTTAATTGGTGTAAATCAGTTAAAATAGGGTCGGTAATAATATTTTTTCTGTTGTGGGCATGGGGGTTTACGTTTGGGACAAGAGGTCAAAGTAATTTATTCAATTTTTTATACTCTAGAACTTCCCTTTTTAGTTTCTTTTACACATCAATCTAGCCCCCCGAAAATAAGAGCATGGCCCCTTTGCTGAATTATAAAAATATTGGTTTTCAATTGGTTCAGGATGCAGAAGGCGTGCTTGTTGCAAATATTGGGAGTTACATGGGAGGTGTAGATTTGTGGCAAAATGAGGACGACAATTATGATAATTTTGATCAACAATCTATGCATGATAAGGTACTTGAAGTTGTAAGCATATCGGGAACATGGCACCTGGGAAAACTTCAGGTAAAATGCATTCTGGATTCCATACTAGTGATACATGACTAGTATGTACACGATACTAGCTAAAGGATCTACTACTTGAGATTTGACTTTAGTTTAAAGAATATGCCGGTGACTCTTTTTTCTTCTTCTGGGTTTAAATAAAAAACACAAACGGAACTAATAGAATAACTAAAGCATGAAAGTGCTTTCTTTCTTTTGTTGTTTTAAATCATGGTTTGTGTGGAGGTGGAACTGCATCTCATTTGTATTAAGTGTGTGGATGTTACCTTTGCTTTATTTCAGTATCATTTTAGCTCTCTTTGATAATTCATTTGAACCGCTGGATTAAGACATGATTTATTTGTCTAAACTCTAGGGAGTTATTTGACCTATGAAATCATGAAAGCTCAAATTCCTGACAATGACTTTGTCAAAACAGGTAGGGCTTTCTCGAGCTCGAAGACTTGCACAAGGACAGTCAATTAAGATACAATTGTTTGCCATGTTTCCTGTTCAAATTGATGGAGAACCTTGGTTTCAGCAACCCTGCACAATTGCCATAAGCCATCATGGCCAGGTTATCATTCTAGAACTGCTGCGCTGTACATAACAGGCAGCATCAACTCTTTCTTGAAGTGCAGCTTGGTATCCTTGTACTGTTTGTATAATAACTGAATTTCAGCATGTTTTGCAAACCTGTACGAACTGGCAATAATCTGCTTACCCGGTTTTAATAATTTATGGTGAGAAAACTACCAATATCACTGAAATTAACAAATTCTCTATATCCTAAACGATCGATACTGCTACGAAAAAATAATACGACAACATATATTTTTGTCTCATTTAAAGTAGAAGTTTCTGATCTTTTTATCCTTTTATATTATTGATTTATGACTGTTCCACCTATGACATGCGTCAACATCTGTTGGCTTATTCTCCTTTATTGTGGTTGTTCAGGCTTTCATGTTGAAGAGGGTGGCTGAGGAGCCTCTTGGCCCTGCATCTGCAATAATTGCTGAAGTACTTGAGAATGCTGAAACACACAATGTAATTAATGCTTCACAAAAGAGAGCTCTTCTTCATGAAATGGCGCTGAGGCTGTCCTAAAAATATCTCGCCACCCTGTGAAAATGATTAGAGATTTTTGTATTTCTTTTGAAATATATTTTACTCACCATGTGTATTACTACTACTCCTTTCTGAATCTTTTGTCTAAACTTCCTGCTACTTCTGAAGCAGGCTTGTGTATTATGAATCTTTACACGATGGAAAGAATGGAATCAGCTACACAGTTATATGTAAACCAATTACCATGCCCCCATACAGCAAGAAACTTACGTGTGCTATGTATGTTCACTATTTTATCTATTACATACATTGTTAGAGGATGTTGTCTTAGATTTCACTCCAGAATATAGTAAATGGTTGCGACTCAGAAGAATATTTTAAGCACGAGCACCTTATTTTAATTGTTTATCAGACCGTAAGTAAAAAACTTCGCTCAACTGAGTTGCTAGTGTTACCTTTGCATAACCAAAGCGAGAGGCTCTTGTCAAAATGCTTTTGAGGGTCGGTATATCCCCTCGTCACTTTCGTCCTTCTTTCCGAGTAGACCTTTAACTTTCAACCACAGACGTGTAACGAAACCTTTTTCTCTTGTTCTTCGTGTGCATGCTCGCTTGTCTGGTACTTTTGGACTGGAAATTCTTTTTGGTGTTTTTATGTTTTGTTTGTAGATACGCTTCAGGTGACGTCGATAAAAGGGGGAATTTATGTGGAAGACGTATGATGGAGATGAGGCGTTAGAGCCCTGAATGACCTTGTTGAGTTTGTGTGCCATCTCTTGGTATGTTGGTGAAGATGCTTTTGAGGTTTGAATGGCGTTGTTGAGTTGCAAAGTCATCTGTTTGAACTCAAACGAGTCGTATAGGTCACTGCCATTGTACTCGATGTTGAGTCTCCTTGTAGGAGTAGTCACTGCTTCCTCTTTCTCTAAATTTTCCATGCAAAAGGAGAGAACAATGGCTTAAGTAAATTTACTATGGCACCTACCTCAACCAAAATCTTCACACCTAACTGCACTTCATTTTTTCACTGTATTCTTTCATTAAAAAACTCGTGGAAGTTAACTGTTGAAGAAAGTGGAAGTTAGTTGCCTTGCCTTGAAAGTAACGTACTCAAAATACGTTACTATCAAGGTGATAGCATTGCTTTCTACGTTTTTATCATGCCCTTGATTTATTTGGAAGCAACTAGGTTTATGAAAGTTCAGTGACTTCACCAATGTAACACTGACAACAGTTTGAAAGCTCGGAGACGTTTCAAGCATTTTTCGCAGGTGACATGAACATGGCTCTCCACATCTCAGTGAGGCACGTATATTCTTGAGAGAAATTCAGCACATTCGACTGAGCTAATGGCTCTTGTTTTGAAAGAAAAAACAACAGAAAATTATTCTTACAGAACTGAATGTATATCCTGTAAATACTCCAAAAGCACTCGAAATACTCCAAGCTTTTAAATTCAGGATACTCGTCCTTTTTAAGAATACTCGTTCTCTTCAAATGAGTTAGAAATTATGATTACAAAAGATACTCTAATACTTAGTATGTTAACAAACAATAAATACGGTAATTGATAAATGTAAAATATGTTATTTATACTATTGTTCGTGGATCTTACCTGGATAGACCTGGGTCACGTGATTTAATTACCGATTAATATTTAATTGTGGATCTGTCGGCTTAACTTGTAGATTATTGTGACTCATAGATAGTTGACATGATGTGGTCTTGGTCGAATAGGTATGGGCCAGGTATACGTCAACTTATTAGGTCGACATATTCTGGGCTAGGAGCGGATTTTATACTGTGATTGCCAAAGAAGACTTGGACGTAGGGAGTAAAAAAATCAAAATGAGAAAAAAACACGATCTAGCTACGTGTAACTTTATCCATCTGTATCGTTTTCTTGTGAAATGAAATAACTACTATAAAGGAATAAAGAAAATAAAGAAATAACTGCTACATTTGTGATTGTTCATTAGTGGACTGTAGTACTGTTGAGAGAAAAGGAGTAAGAGTATTAAGTACTGTCTTAAAGATTAACGAATATAAGAATTAGGGTGCGTTTAATTCAGCGTCGGAGTCGTCGGAGTCGATTCTCCAAAACAAACAAAACAAACAAGAATTAATTGTTTGTGGTTCAACGTGAATTTTTTATTTTTTAATTAATTTTAAAAACCAAATGATTATCAATTCTGTATTAGAAAATCAATTTTAATTAATTTTACATTAATTTGACGCATAATTAAACACACACTTTGGACAGTCTTAAAAAAATTACTCAAATGCTTATTATTTAACCGGTCTTAAGCTCTAATTTGTGAGGATTTTTACTTCTTGGATCCTATAATTTCTTTACGAACCCTAGTTTTCAAAATAACCATTTTACTCTCTGAAAAAATTTTGAACTAAAATTTCTGGAGCAGAATTTCTGATATCAGTTTTTCGGAACTATGAAATATATTTTGGAAAATGTTTTCTAGAATAAAATTTTCAGAACAAACATTTTAGAACACACACACACACACACATATATATATATATATATATATATATATATATATATATATATATATATATATATATATATATATATATATATAAAGACAATTTTCGCGGTTGTTATATAAAATTAAATTAAATTTAAAATTACATCTTAATGTAAATTTATTTAAGAGATTTTATTTCTTAATATTTTGAAAAATAATTAATATTTTTTTTTCATTTTATAAAATATTTTGTAGAATTTAAGAAAACAAACATATATTAGTGTTTATTAAACATTTTAAATAGATATTGGTTAACACAGTATGTGGATAAGAATTTCAAAATCCATTTTCTAATAATTTTAAAATATTTTGTAACAAAGTTGTGTTTTAATAGATATTTATAAAAATTTATGAAAATAATTTGATTAATTGAAATTATAAATTTTTTTAGTTTATTTCAAGATTAAAATTTGAAATATGTATTATCTCTTCTATTATATTTCTAATAAAAATAAATAATTAAAATCATTAAATGAGTAATTTAATGTGTACACCATATTCATCTTTTTCAGATTTAAATATTTTTATCTTTTTATAGAAATACCAAGCTTTTTGTGTTTTATTTATTAATCTATTTTTATGTCTCTCTAAATTCTTATATATTTGTTAATTTCATGTTACAATCATTTCACTTTATTATTATTAATTTCACTTTATTATTATTAATTTTTGTTCAAGTTTTCAATGATTTTTCTATTTTTTATTATTGGACCACATACCACTCATTACATGATAATATAAGTGAACTTAACACGAATAAGACAAAATCATTGTTAATTTAATAGTAAAGTTTGGATGGTGCCGTTAATTTCAGTCCAAAATGGATCGATCAGGTTGATAGAATATATATATATATATATATATATATATATATATATATATATATATATATATATATATATTTAAAAATTTGATTTTATAACTATATACAATATCGTCATTAATTTTTTTTTTCCTGTGCTCATTAAAAAACATTTTAAGTACATATTCGTATACAAAGTTTCATGTCATATTATCAAATACCAAGAATTAAATAATAATGTTTTTCAAAATATCCAGATAAATTTTAAAATAAAAAAGAAAATCATCTATTTTTAGGTTAAATTCTCTCAGATACTACATCTACAAACTTGTGGTATAATTAATTTATTATTAAGTGGTTGTTTAAATCATCGATCAATTCTATTAATCATTCTATACATAGAACATATTTCTTTTTTAAAAACTGTTATATTCTTTCTTTGCTCTCTTGACTGTGCTATCATATAGTCTTGCAATTCTAACTACTACAAATATATTTAACTAACAGTTATTTTAATTATTTTTTGTTAAACATATTTTATGTGGTTAAAATGGTCCATTTTTATAAAAATTTGGCTTTATATTTATTTACGTGCTGTCTTATTGATATGTCATAGACTTTTCATTCTGTCTCAATTTATCTTTTATAAACTTCTTATTATATAATGAAATATATTGTTAGAACAGGTAATATAACAGAGTTAAACACTTTAAATGGTATGACATGTGTTATTCTGAGACCCAGGAATTTGGCATTTGGCCATCAATTATGGGATCTTGACATGGTTGGAAAATAGCATGAATAAGCCAATTTGGTTTTGATCTCTTGTTTTCTCCACAACACTAATTTCATTTTTCACATAAATTGTTTTTAACTTTTGGGAAAGATAGTACTAATAAATTTGTTTGATGAATTTGTGAATATAACCGATATAAAACGGAGGAAAGATGAGTTTAAGTCTCACATTGGTTAAAAATGAAAAATTAGAACATTATATAAAAAAGACTTATAAACATATAACCTTAAGGTTTTGGGCCGAGAATAATGTCAATACCTTATGTGATTGGACTTAGGTCTCATTAGTGTTGTATATCTCAAATAAAATTTAACATTCAGTTGATCAATAGTTAAAAATAATAATTTTTTAATGTAATTTAAAGGACGAAGGTTTTTAAAAAATAATAATAATTAGCATTGTATCTAATTTGCATGTCAATTTTCAAATAATTTTTTAGAGGCAGATAAATAGATTCAAAAGCAAAAGTTGAAACGTAAGTCAAGTTTCATCATCTTTCTAAAAATAAGTTATTAAATACAACTATTTAAAGACCCTATAGTCATGCTTTACCAAATTGCATTCTCTTCTAACAATACTCCCATCTTATAAACTTTATCTTATCATCTATACACAAACACTCTTCTCTCGTATGATTCCTTTGCTGTGAAGTTTAAACTTTGAACACAAAGATATTTGCAAATAATACAAGGTACTTCGATTTTTTAATTTCAAAGTTTCAACTCTCGTTACTTTTTTATTCTGCTCATCGATAACATATTTTTGACTGAGTTTGCTTATGTATGCCAAAACTAAAGGATATTTGATATTTCCCATCCCATTTATAATCTGAAATGTTAGAAGTGGGGTGCAAATCTCACCTTACAAGTCGGTTTTGTGAGGTTGAATTGGGTATAAAACTCATTTCTAACATGATATTAGAGTCAGATTAGAGTGTATCCTAACGAGTTTTTTTGGACATTCTGTTCTATCCGATATCGGGTCGCTAACGAACCACCCATTTATTTTTAGTCCCACGAACGAGATGTATATACCTCGACGTGAGGGGTTGTGTTGGAAGTCCTACATTGACTAAAAATAAGGTCAATTCATAATATATAATAGTGGAGTGTAAACTTCACCTTACAAAGTCTAGTTTTATGGGATTGAGTTAAGAATAAAACTCACTTCTAACAGGTGTGTTCCAAATTTCTTATTTGTGAGCACAACAATAATGAGACTTGCTCACTATACTCAGGGACTGATCTTGTTCAATTTCTTTGTTGTTTTTCTTTTTCGATGATATAACAACAATGAAATATGCATTTTGTTGCTCAATTACTTGAACCTTTTCCACTTACAGGGTGATCTATTGTGGTAATATGCATGCAAAATTTTGTTCTGACACATAGGTTCATAGGTTGTAATCTGTAAGTAAGCAAAGAAAATGGTGAAGATATGTGGCATTGGAGCTGGGTACGTGGGGGGTCCTACAATGGCTGTGATTGCTCTGAAATGTCCCTCAATTGAAGTGGCTGTGGTTGACATCTCCGAGTCTCGCATATCAGCTTGGAATAGCAACAAACTCCCAATTTATGAGCCTGGCCTTGAAGAAGTGGTGAATCAGTGTAGAGGAAAGAACCTCCTCTTCAGCACCGATGTGGAAAAGCACGTTCATGAGGCAGACATAATCTTTGTTTCAGTGAACACTCCCACAAAAGTCAAAGGACTTGGAGCTGGTAAGGCTGCAGACTTAACCTATTGGGAAAGTGCAGCTAGGATGATTGCTCATGTTTCCAACTCTGATAAGATTGTTATTGAGAAATCCACTGTCCCAGTCAGAACAGCTGAGGCAATTGGGAAAATTCTAACTCACAACACTAAAACCAAGGGCATCAACTACCAAATTCTGTCAAATCCTGAGTTTCTCTCTGAGGGAACAGCTATTCAGGACCTTCTAAACCCCGACCGGGTTCTCATTGGAGGGAACCAAGACCCTCAAGGTTTAGATGCAATCCAAAAGTTGAAGGCCATATACACTCATTGGGTGCCTCAAGACAGAATCATAACAACCAATTTGTGGTCAGCAGAACTCTCCAAGTTAGCTGATAATGCCTTTTTGGCTCAAAGGATTTCATCTATCAATGCAATGTCTGCTTTATGTGAAGCCACTGGGGCTGAAGTCTCACAAGTTTCTCTTGCTCTCAGCAAAAACACCAAAATTGGGCCAAAGTTCCTCAATGCCAGTGTTGGTTTTGGTGGTTCTTGCTTTCAAAAGGACATACTCAACTTGGTGTACATATGTGAGAGCAATGGCCTCACTGAAGTGGCAAATTATTGGAGAGAAGTGATCAAGGTGAATGAGTACCAGAAGAGTAGGTTTGTGCACAGGGTTGTGACCTCAATGTTCAACACGGTTTCTGGTAAGAAGATTGCAATTCTGGGATTTGCCTTCAAGAAGGACACCAGTGACACAAGGAAAACTCCTGCTATTGATGTTTGCAAAGGCCTTTTGGGAGATGATGCTTGCTTGAGCATCTATGATCCACGCGTTACTCAGAATCAGATTGAAAAGGACTTGTCAATTAGTTGCAGTGGTGTGAAACATGTTAATGTTGTTGGAGATGCTTATGAGGCAATTAGAGATGCTCATGGAGTATGCATTCTTACAGAGTGGGATGAGTTCAAGACAATTGACTATGAAAGAGTGTACGAGAACATGGTTAAACCAGCATTCGTGTTTGATGGTAGAAACATGTTGGATGTTGACAAGTTAAGGAAAATTGGATTCATTGTTTACTCAATTGGGAAGCCTTTAGACCAATGTGGCTGATGAACATGAAGATCATGAATTGAGCAAGACAATATTGTCTTTTGTCTCATTTCACTACTAGCTATATTTCATATGATTTCATGCTTCTTTATTTTTTCCTTATATTTAAGATATGAAATGTGTCTTCTCCACTGTTGCAGAATATTGTTGACACTTAACTAAGAACCTGAAGGGACTTTTGTCGCTATTTGATTAACTATGGAAAGGAAAAATGATATATTAACGTTCTTTTAATAACTTCTCTCACTACCTACCTAAGGTTGTAGTGTTATTTTAATTTTTAATTATTTTTGCACAATCCTACGTTCGATGCTTGAATGTGAGAGAGTAAAGAAGGTTGATTTGTGATATAAGTGGATGAGGAGCAAAGAGAAAGGAGTGAAAATCGTGAGAGAAGTGAAGAACAGTTTGTTCTTTTTTCATTCCCAATTTATTTTTTCTCCTTCCTCCAAATTTTTTCTTCCTCCATCTACGAAGTGTCTTTTTCATCCATCTCATAATTAAAACAAGGTGAATGAATTAGATAATGGAAAAAAATAAAGACAAATACACACACTTTTGGGCCAAAATGAAAATATTTGTTTATTGAAATATAAGATTTATTTAAACAATAATTTTATTATCTTTTAACCGGATTGAATGTTTATACTTCTAAGAATTATAATATACAAATACACTAACACTACCATTAAATTATGAACTAACTTTTTTATTTTATAATAATTATACTAATACCGATTAACAATGTTAAAAAGTTTACTTTTATAAATTATAATATCTGTCCATTAAACTAGATTTAAATAAATTTTTAGTCCTCATAAATTTATGAATTTTGTTGATGTTCCTAAATAAGAAAAATATCTTCACAATCATTCCGTAAATAGTAAGTCTTCCTTGTTTGACGTATTAGTGATTTAATATAACATTGTATTGTTATTATTATTTTACTTTTTGTCTGTACTTAATTTTTAGATTTTGTTTTTGGTATTAAATGTAATTTTTTTAGTTCTACTCTCCTATGGCATTTTATTGTGTTTTAACGATTAGTTTTATAAGAAGTAGGGTGACAATTAAGGTCTGGCCCGTCAGATTAGTCCGCGGGGCGGGCCAAGGTAGTGAGTCCGAAGGCTCGCAGTGGCCCGGCCCACATAAGCCTGCAGCCTGTGCGGCCCAGCCTGCAAGCCCGCATAAAAAAAATCTTGCACTTGTGTATAATTGAAAAAGACAAGTAATATGTATTTTTTTAATGTGCTAAAATTTAAACAATACATTATGTATGTCATAGTATGAATATGAATATGATGAAAATGTTGAATTATCAATTTATCATCCAACTCCCCAAAGTTTTTACTTAATTTTGTGAATTTCTTAAAGCTTCCCAATTTTTAAACATTGAAAATTTTATCATAAAAATTAAAAAAATTAAAAAAATTAAAAAAATTAAAATAAAAATTAAAAAGCGAGCCAGCCTGCAGACCCGCGGATCAAGTACGAGACGGGACGAGCCAGTGATTACAACCCGCATAAATTGGACGGGACAAGACGGGACAAGATGGGTCAACCCACGATATACGGGCCTTATGCGGACCAGACCTAAACGGACCGGACCGACCCATATTGTCGTTCCTAAAAAGAAGGACACAAGCACACACAAAAGTATTATATCAAAACGAAAAAGTATTTATTTATCGAAATAGGAAAAAAAAAACTATATCTTTATTATGTTTCAACGAGATTGAATGTTTATATTTTTTTTATAAGAATAACAGTTTGTAAATACACTCACATGGTCACTGAATTACAAACTAAATTTAATAATTTTATAATAGTTGTATTGAGACCGTTAATAATCTTAAAAAGTTTACTTCCATGATGTAAGACCTGCTCTCCTTTTCATTATTTGAGTCTTTTTATGGTTATTGTTCTTGTGTACCATTATTTCTTTCAGAAATTGTTTCTTATTTCTTCTTAATTAGATCGCACTAATGAAAAAAGAAATAAGTAAAAATTAAGTCTAATCAATCAACTTTTTAATTAAATGATAAATATATTTGTATGTTCAAAACTCATATAACAAGCATTTCATGATTTCAAATAAATTAAAAAGCATTACATTTGAATTATTTTCAATTCAAATTCTTTTTCTTAAGATAAGACAGTTACAATTTTATAACTTTAATTTTCTTATTTAAATATATCCTTCTAATTACTGGCACATGAAAATTTACTTTATAGTAAGCAATATTTAATTATTAAAAAAATATATTAGTTGGTAATATTTTTTTATTGACATTAATTAAAATATTTTTTGACCATAGTTTGCCAAATTTATAAATTAATAGTGATAAAATTAGTTTTTTCCCTTATGTCTACCATAGCTATTTCAATCAAGTTTAGTCATGATTACTTTTTAAGGGTTATTATTTTTTTCTATTTTTCAAGTCATTTTTAAAATAACCATCAATTTATTTTAAAATGCGGTTTTACCAGTAACATTTATTTAAGTAACTAATCTTTCATTGTTTTCCAAATTTTTATTCATTAAAACATTGAATTCTTTTGAGTAATAAGAGTTTTACTTTGAAAGTAGTTTAGAATATGAGTTCATGCATCTTTCTTTGTACTTGTACAATATATAGCGGAGTTCATGTTGCACCAGCATAAATCATGTCATATTAATTAATCAGCATCATCACGGCCGGCATATAAATAAGGTTATAATAATGCTATTAATCTAGCATTACAATATAAAATTTAATGTAATATTAATATATTATACATTCTTAAAATAAAGATAAAATGTGTGAGTTAGTTTCATATTTGATAACACATACATCTATTATCTCATATTACCTACTAACTTACATCTATTATCTCATATTACCTACTAACTTGAAAGTTAAAATGAGTACTATATCTTATATTGAACAACAACAAAAAATCAAAGAAAAGAAAAAAACAAAAGACATCTCCAACAAATACATATAAGGTATTTGACTTAACTTCTAATCTAAAATTTTAAAATAATGGTACTCTGAATATTTATTCTTATATAATGTTTAACTTTGTCTATTTTATCTGTCATGAAACTTTCGACTCCCACCCTCTTAGATTATTTTCAACACTCTTTAATTTCTTCTACATCTTTAAGTGGTTTTGAACAATCTTAGTGGTTGTTTTGGAGCATTGATACTGCTAAATAATTACTGTGATGCTTGAAGTGTGAGGCAAGGTTATTGTTTGGAGGGGTAATTATGGTGCAGAAGAAGCAAGACAAGTGGGATCCAATAATCACTTTTTTTCCTGCGCAGAATCTGATTTTCCTCACCATGCTACTCTGCTAGGCATATATACCTATAACGTCATGTGTGAACACAAGCCCCCAAAAGGAACCCAACAAAACAAAAGTTAAGAATGGATTGTCGTTTGAAAATCAGAGACTATGCTTCTCAACTCAGTAACCGATTCCACTTTTTAGCTCAACTTTCTTTTTGCACTCCCCGGATAATCTGCCTTCAAAATTTTACAATATTTTATAAATTTAAATGTATTTGAAAATCCAAAATAAACTTTAATAAAAGGTAACAGATTTGGGAATTCTTTTTATTTTCACTAATAAGTTAGAGACGCTTCCGGTTTAAATGGTTTGGAGATAACATTAACTAATAGAAAAATCTACTATAAAGTATAGGTAAAAACCGAAGATATTAATTGAGTAATATGGTATAATTACTTTGATACCCTATTTTTTTTTTTTTAAGTTTAATTTGGTACCCAAACTTTTAGTTTGTTCAATTTAGTACCTAAATTTTCTATAGATATTCAATCTGGTCCTATCCGTTAAATTGGAGTTAACACCGTGTACAAGACACGTGTCAAGCCATGAAATTTTGATTTTTTTTTTAAATTTTTTTTAAAAAAATATTTTTTTTAAAAAAAATAATTTTTTTCAAAAAAATTTAAAACTGCCACATGTTTAGTACTCCAAATTTAAATTTTTGGTTCAATTTAGTACCCCAATTTTTTAACATGATTCAATTTCGTCCTTTCTAATTTGAGATCAAATTAGTAACTAAGTTTAATTATAACTTATATATACATGTTAAAATAATTGTTTTGAATTTATACATCAAATCACTACACCTAAAGATTCAAATTATTTTATTTTTTACAAGTGTAAAAAATTTCATATGTAAAAAATTCCATGTTCAAAAAATTACAAAGGTTAAAATGTAAAAAATAAAATAATTTAAGTATTTAGGTGAAATGATTTGATGTATATATTAGAAAAAATTATTATAACATGTATATATAGGTTGTAATTAAGCTTATTTACTAATTTGGTCTTAAATTGGAGAGGACGAAATAGGATCATTTTAAAAAATTGGGTACTAAATTGAACCAAAAATTTAAGTTGAAGTACTATATTGAAAACAACTATTACCACTGCCACGTGTCATGATTGTAAACTGCAACGTGGCACGATGATAAACTGACACGTGGCAGTTTTTAAATTTTTTGAAAAAAAATAAATGTTTTTGAAAAAAAAAATATTTTTTTTAAAAAAATTAATTTTTATTAAAAAAAAAATAAAATTTCATGGCTTGACACGTGTCCGACGTGTCCTGTACGGACAGGGTGTTAATTCCGAAGAGGACCAAATTGAATCTCTTTAGAAAATTGGGTACTAAATTGAACAAATCAAAAGTTTGGGTACCAAATTGAACTTAACGAAAAAGTTGAGTAACAAATCAGTAATTATACCAAACTTTATTTTTTTAATTTTATTTTTATCATAGATAGGACAAACGTAAATAGAAAACTCATACATTTAAAAACACATATTTATACTTTCCCCCTTTCGTCGATATATTTATAAAAAAATCGAAGTCATGTACCATAATCTTGATTCCCTTGTAGTTTACTCCTTCCATGAGATGAACCACTTATAATATCATTTCATTTAAAATTTTCAAATGTTTTTGATGGAGAACACTTTAATTGACATTGACTAAAAACATCTTGATAAATACTAACTAAAATAATTACAGAAAAAAAAGCATATATAATAATGTCAACTAAAATATTTTTACTTAAATCAACTAAAAATGATTTTATTGGTCTCGATAGAAAATCATAGTCAGTATCGGTCAAAAGATTATTTTACTAATGTTAACTAAAAAAGTTGTGTTTGATATGAGCCGAAAAACATTTTTGATAATAAAAAAAAATTCCAATTAATGTTTGTTGAGAAATAACATTACTTTATATATATATATATATATATATATATATATATATATATATATATATATATATATAAAGAACTTTAGTGATAACAAAAAATAATCACAAATAATTTTAATTAGAAATAAACTTCATAATTAATAAAAAAAATAATGTGAAGCCAACATCTTGATCTCAACTTAGTTGATGTCTTAACCGGATTCAAGCCAATAATGTCTTGAGTGTGTTCAAATTGAAAATACTTTAGTTTTGAATTCGGTTAAAGTTACTTTAATTGAGTTCAGATAGGAAAAATATTTTGTTTCAAAAAAAAAATGAGGAAAAGTAAAATATTTTGGAGTAGTTATAATTGTTGGCTCTTTCAAAAAAGAATCACCAATAAAACCTATACATAAAAGGATTGACATCACTCTTAATCAAAAAATTTGAAGTTGTAATAAACTTATAAATCATCATCCTTATATGATTCTCAACTTAATATAAGACTTAGACTCACACTTAAATTTTTAAAAATAACTTTTATGATAATCCTTAAGCCTAAAATCAATTCTCTTATCAATGGGTTATCTCATCAGATAAACCACAAAAATTTGCATCATTATAGTGGACTTTAGAATAAAAAAAATCACACATTTCACTATGAGAATATTTATTATACACTTTGAATATTTTAAATTATTAAAATTTAATGTTTTTATTGATATCTAAATCATCCCTACTGTTTAGAAGTGCGAAAATAGAAACATAAGTTGTCATCACTTTTATTGGATTTTTTTTTGTCATGTTTTAAGTGTTATGATTGCAGAATAACATGGCTTTCAAGAATTGTATATCTTTTCATCGTTTTCTCTTTTAAAACCAAAACATAAAATTACATTTTTCATGAGTTACACTAAGTACTAATGAATTATAAACAAGTTCATGTAAAAAATTAAAAGATAAAATTCAATTTAAAATATTAAAAAATAAATTTATAATTTTTTCTTATATGTTATTTATTTTGCTTATTTTAACATGAGTCTTCGAAACTTTAAAGTCACATGATGTTACATACCTATTTTTTTATTGGAAAATGATATTTTAACTCATTTTTTTTGACCCACTTTTAACCCATTGCTTTAATCACCATTAGATCATCTTTTTTTATTCTTTTTAGTGATGTGATGTATGATCTAATGGTGATTGAAGTGGTGGGTTAAAAGTGGGTCAAAAAAAATGGGTTAAAGTATCATTGTCCTTTTTCATTATCGAAAAGAGTTTCAAGACTCTTATTTGGATTTCTTAACTTGGACCCTCTATTTTCACCGTTTTTTTTCTCTTTAATTACGGGTTAAGTTCATTTGTTTTGTCTCGCTATTTTTGTGGAAACAAGGCTATTGAGTACTTGTATTTCCTTATCTTCATTTTTGTCTTACGTTCAATGCATTCTGCTGGTATGTTTCTTTGTTTCTTTTGCTTTGGCCAAGGATTTGCACAAAATTTACATGTAATATATATTCTATCAAAGTTATTAAATTTATGTTTAATAAAAAATTAATTATATATTAGTATAAAATATAATTTTAATTTTAAGAGTTAAATATATTTTTAGTTCTATATTTTCTCACGAAATTAAATTTTATTTTTATTTCAAATTGTAAAACAATTTGATTTAATATTTTAAAAATAAATAAATATAATTCTTTTAATAATATTAAAGTTTAAAAGAATGACGAATTCCAATTTCAAGTAATGTCTAAAAAGTATAAATATATTTAATTATAATTTTAATTAGATAATTAGAGTTGTCAAAACGGGTAATTTGATCCGATCCGACTCGATCCGTCATGGGTTGATCACTTAGTGAGCCAAGTCAATCCGATTCACTTATTAGCGAGTCAAAAAAATTTGAATCTGACCCGATCGCACCACGGGTTGGTGGATTAAACGGGTTGACTCACATGTTCACTTAATTAAAAGAAATACAATTTTTTTCAGTCAAAATTAAATTATAATTCTAACTAAAAATAAACTTTAATAAAATCCAAATACAAACAAAAATCACAAAAATACAAATTATCTATGTGTAGGCTAAAAAAAACCCTAACATGATCCAAATGCAAAGTCTAACTCAGTAAAAAAAAATACTTGTGTGATACTTTTATTTGCGGGTTGATAAGTCAATCCGGCTCACCACGGGTTCTAGTTGAGCCGGGTCAAAAATCAACCATATTAAAATTTGTACAAAAATTTAAACAGAACCCATGATGAGCCAAGTTGACTCGCAGATTCTAATCCATTGACAATTCTATAAATAATGTTCCTAATAAATATAGAATATATCAAACTTTTGTACTTTGTTTAAGTAATTAAAATTGTTTGATTATTACATTATTAAGATTAAAAATGGTGCAACAATTGGATAACAAACTCAAATTATTTAACCATGATTTTAATTAAATAATATTTTTAATAAACACGGAATATTTTGTATTTTGTTTAAGTAATTAAAATTGTTGGATTATTACATGATTAAGATTAAAAATGGTGGAACTGTTGGATACCAAAAACTCAAACTTTGCCTTCACACTCTTCGAGCGCAGAGATAAACAGAAAACATGCTTTAAAACGCAGTAAGTTGATGACAACTTTTTCTGGAGAAGAAGAATGCATGTGATGTAACGTGTTTTGCGGTCTATGAAATATCCCAATTGTTAATTTTCACTACTGCTCATTTATTTGTAAAATGTTTAAAATTTATGTTGAACATGTTCCACAGCAGTAATGTATATAACAATTAAAAAACATGGTGATGTTTTCAAATAAATGTGATATATTCACTAATTCTCCCAATTTCCGAGTTTTTTTTTTTTATATGGAGACGTGACAAAACAATAAAATAAAACTTTCAATGAAATAAAATTTCTCTCCACTAAAGAATATCAATAAGGTAAATGGTAAATGGTCAATAAGTAATTAAATAGACATTATTAACATAAAATTAAAGTTAGAGTGAAAGTTTAAGGTAAATTGTACTAAACCCCTAAAGTATGACGAATGAATTGAATGTTAAAATTAGAAAGACGACATTTTAGTTACAAGGAAATAATATGCTAATTAAGTTGTTATTAAGATAGGGAAAAGGTACAGAAAAAAAAATGTTAAACAAATATAATACCAATTAGTTATGATTAAAACAATATATTTAAGTTAAAAAACTTGGTTTGATGTTTTTTTTTATATTGTTTATTTTATTGATTTTTATTTCAAGTGAGACTCATATAAAAATTTATCATTAAATACCATTATTGCTATTAATAAAAAAAAAATATTACACATATCAACAAAAATATTACAGTTTTCCAAATAAAACATAATTTCACTAACATTAATCAACCGAAAAATAGTTGCGACCGACATAAACATATAAATAACCCAACATCATTAATAAAAAAAATTATATAAATATTAATTAAAAGCCATAATTTAGATTAATTGAAAAATAGTTTAATTGACATTAATATAAAAACTTTGGTTGATATCCTAATTAATATTAATGGAGAAATGATTCTGAACTATAATCTACGTTAATAAAAAAAAGAAAGTAACACTAAGTTTATTAAGAAATAATATTGACAAATAATAACAAAATATTAACTTTAACACTATATTTTTATTTTCTTTTTTTTACACATTCATTATTCACAAGATTAGAAATCGAGAAATAGGAGGTAATTTCATGTTTTTTTAGAAGTGAAGGAGGGATAACAAGAGATGATTAACATGATTTCTTCTCTATATCATCCCTTCATATATGTCAGGATTTCGTCATATTTATATTTTCACTAAATTATCCTTCTCAGATTTTTTTTTTCATGTATTAACACACTAAATGATTAAAATGCTTTTGTAATGACTTCACTCATATTCATTTATGCTTATTATGAAAAGAAAATTAGAGCTGTCAAAATGGGTTGGAACCTGCGAGCCAATCTGGCTCACCACAATTTCGGGTTGGGTTAAAATTTTTTTACAAATTTTAATACGGGTTGATTTTTGACCCGGCTCATCTAGAACCTGGCTCACCCGGATTCAACCCGTGGTGAGCCGGATTAGCTCACCAACCTGCAGATAAAAGGGTCACACGAGTATTTTTTATTTTTTTATTAAGTTGAGCTTTGCATTTAGGTCATGTTAGGTTGTTTTTTTATCCAACACATAAATAATTTATATTTTTTTATTATTTTGGTTTGTATTTGGAATGTATTAAAGTTTATTTAGATTTTAATTAGAATTACAATTTAGTTTTGAGTGAAAAAAATAAAAAAAATGTATTTTTTTTTAATTAAGTAAACTTGTGAGCCAACCCGTTTAACCCGCCAACCCGTGTTGGGTCGAGCCGGGTTCGAATTTTTTTGGTTTGCTAAAAAATAGCTGGATTGGGTTAGCTCACTAAATCATCAACCTGTGGTGAGTCGAGCCGGGTCGGACCAGATTACCCGTTTTGACAACTCTAAAGAAAATTAATAACACAAATAATGATTAACAATCTTTATTATTATGGTTATGATAAAAATTTATTACTTCTAAAGTTTATATTAAAAAAAATCTCAATGTGAATAAATTATATTTCACACAAATATTCAATATGTAAATGTTAAATTTATTTTCATAAAAAATATATTGTATTATTAATTTTTTTTATAAATAAATTTTTCTATAATTTCAATCATTAATTAAAATCTATAAAAATAATTATAAATCATTTATATATCATTTTATATTATTTTTATCATCAGAGACAATTTAATAATCTAACTTTTTTATCTATTAAAACTTTTTCTATATGTTAGTCAACTCAATCACAAAATTTTACAACCTTTAATTCCTAATCCATTCTAAAATCACTTATAAATCATTTAGAAAAAAACAACATCAACTTCATCTCTTCTCCTCCCTCTCCATCTCCTCAAATCAATCTATTTAAAAGAAAACAGCTTAAGGAAACTAATAAGGTTTTGAATGAAGTTGATCCAATGATAGAGAAAAAATACGAAAAGTAAGAGATGAATAAGAGATAAAATGGCTTACAAATTTTCAATTTTTTTTAACTGAACCTTGAAATTCTCTTATACTAATAAAATTAGTTTCCTAAATTTCTAACATTTTATTTCTTTTAAATTTTTTTGATTTAAACATATTTTCTCATAAATTGAATAAAGAAAACGTTAATTAGAAAAGACGTTAAGGCTTCTGGGAAAGTAAACTGATGAAAGAAGGAAGATTAAAAGGGAAAGTTAAATCAATAATTAAATGGAGTATAGCCACATAATGAAGATACAAGAGAAAAAAAAAGGGAAAAGGATGAGTTAAGAAAAGAAGTGAAGGATTTAATTAAAATTTGATACTTACGATAAGTTGACGAGGAGGAGGAAATGAGTTTAGTCATTAAATAATTAACATATAGCTATTATATTTCGAATCTAGATTTTTTATCGATTTTTGTAATGCTGTTCTCTCCTTAACATTAAATATATATTGTGTTAATATTTTTTAATATATTTTAAAATGTTAAAATTAATAATAATCAAAATATTACGGAAACATAATACAAAAACAGCACAACAAAAACCCATCACCAAATTCTTATATTTCACATGCAAATTTCAATCTGTTACAGAGTGTGTGTAACAAAGTCAGAGTGCGATTCATCTTCCTCGTGTAGAATTTTAAATTTCAACATTTTTTTTAAGGTAAGAATTCCTAGTGGAACAGTTTTCCCTTAATAGGTTAATATTTTCGTATGTTGTCTAGTTCTAGTTAACCTGGCGCAGGACATTTTTGGTTTGTTTGCACTTTGAACTTAGTAGTTAAACCAATTGCACCAAAATACAAAGGTAGAAACGTGATCATGGTGGTTTTCTACACCAAACCTCACTTTTTTTCATATAAAGCACAGGTATGGTGGTCCCACATTATCACAAAACTTATTTTATTACTCAGACAAAACTCCCTTTTCTTACATGTAAATTTAATAATTCTTTTTGAGTATCCCCAAAGCATTTCTGGTGATGACTTCCTCTCTATAACACATGCACCATTATTGCTTGAATGAAGCAACACATGCACCTTTTAGCTACACCTTCTATTTAGGAAAAGGGTGCAAAACAAAAAATGTAGAAAATTCAAGGCTCTTATAAGTCTATTCATCAGCCATTATCGATTTTATTTAACTGAACTTTTCTGAAAAGAAAATACAAAGCCTACCCTGCTTACAGCAAATCAGTATCTGCTACTATCTAATCACCCACCAAAGGAAAAGAAAGTTCTACTTTGTGATCATTTTTGTAACATCAATCACTAATGTTTCAGCCGCATCTAAACGGACCAATAAAAAATTGAAACCTTAACAAAGTGGCTAAGACATCTATTACATCTTCAACTAACCTCTGTCTATTTTTTTTTTTACACTTCCCCTTCTGATAATTACACGAAGAGGGTGTCTGCAAAAAGCAGCTTCAAACCCCTACTAGATCTTAATAATGGAAACAAAAAAAAAAAAAAAAAATTAATGGCAA
>Ga0209589_1002823_pt1 | contig 30263 bp, 17 predicted proteins | sample CowpeawhiteBW_FD_187525 | JGI IMG/M metagenome (GOLD analysis project Ga0209589, IMG submission 187525) | Root nodule microbial communities of legume samples collected from California USA - Cow pea white BW (SPAdes) (version 2) | ecosystem: Host-associated > Plants > Roots > Nodule | place: USA...
TTTATTTTATATATATATATATATATATATATATATATATATATATATATATATATATATTATAGTTTGACGATTATAATTACTTTTTCAGAAATACAAAATTATATCTGTTTGAGAAATCAAGTCTCATAATAAAAGGACAAAAAATGTAAAACAATTTATAATGTCATAATTAAGGAACTTTGAAGTGCAGGTGAATTGAATCTATGAATTTTAAACAAAATTAATTATCAATATTAGATTTTTGTTATGCAAGATATTAACATTCATGTAATACTATTTTGTAAAATGGTAGGATTAGATCGAGTTTAGTTTAATTTTCAACTCAATCTATTTACATTTTATTGAATTGAACCTTTTTTTATACTTTAATATGACGTAATCCAAGAATAACTGAGTTGACTTTGATTAACAGAATGAAGTAATTTAACAATACCGATAACAAATAAAAAATAATTATAAATCTATTTTTAAGAAATGAAACGTTTATTATAAATGTAATATGAAATATTTACTCATAATATTCGTACGACCAAGAATAGTTTTCTCTTCCTTGTATAGTTTGGAAACTCCTGTGAGGCAATGAGTTATTATTAAAGATAATTGATCAAGTAACTTAAGATAGTAATATATGTCAAATGACAATTAATTAATTTATTTTTAAATATTTTTTTAATCCTTTTGGAAAACATCTAAAAGTAATGATCGCGGTTCTTATCTTACGATAAATCTTCTTCCCTACGAGCATGATTCGCCGTAACATCGTCAAAATATTATCCAGAGAAAATATCATCTTCAACATCTTTGATCATCAACAACTAAAAGAAAGATAAACTCGAATTTTAAACTAAATGCTAAAAATGGTCAAAGTGAGGACTGTTTGAAGAGCATGTAAATAAATGAAGATAATTCCGAGTTCCAAAAAAAGTAACACAAATATAAAGCTTCTAACATGAACTAAATGAACACTGAATAGAATAAGTTGGTGAGATTTCACTAAACCCATCATTTATTTTCTCATTCATTCACATTAAAATAATAATATTAAAATTATTAACTAATAATCAAATTATAATGTATTATTCAATTAAAATTAATTTATACTAATGTCCAATATCATTACTCATGTTAAACTATATCGTCTAATAAAACTTCTGTTAAATATGGCGTAAGATTATGCAAATATAGCTGTTTAAAATTTTTCATAATATAAATGGAGATAAAACTTGACATGTTGAAAATATTTCAGGTATTAATATTCAGGTTAATTATAGGACTCAAGAATATCAATCTGTGTGGTAAAAGAAAACTTGAATAGAAAGAACGCCTCTTAAGTTAGAAATATGAAATGCTACAAAATCCCATGATACAAAATCCCATGAGTAACCAACCATCGACTTTATGCACATATCTCAAATAAAAACATTATGAGATATATTGGCTAATCCAACAGAGGTGATGAGAACATAATTAATGTGACTAATATTAGTAAATTATTTTTTTTCTAGTTCAAGTGGTAGAATAACACACATAGAACATTGCTAACTAGAAGGAAAATGCTCCAACAACTTTACACTCCATAAGAAAAACCCAGGATTTCTCTGTTGATTAGTTAGATTGTGATTTTTGTGGAGAACTAGTATAGTTCAAACACTTATATAAGATCAACTAATAAGCTCAGATAATCAATCAATTAACATGACAAAATCTAACTAACATGGTTTTAGCGCAGTAATCAAACTATGTAATTATGTAATTAGCCCATCACTTCAAACAAGAGTAACATTATAAACGTATAAATCATAAGCAACACCAAATCAATTCCATGAACCAGTTTAACAAATCCGACCATCCAGAAATGTAAACCCTAAGATATATCATAATCCAAAGCACAAAACATAACAATTGGTCCTCTAATTAACAACACGACCAAAATCAAAAACAAGGCGGCGGTGGTTAATACCTCCTTCCGCCGGCGCCACGACCGAAGGCGAGCGGCGCTTGTACAGGAATCGGATCGACCTTGACGACGCCGGGGACATCGGACATTCCGAGGGCGGCAAGCATGTCGATGGTCTCCTTGTCGACCTCGATCTGGTCGGTCCGGATGGCAGAGACTTCGGGGACGAAGTCCATGCGGCGCTCGCGCTCCTCCTCCTGCAGCTTCAGGGAGATGCCGCGCACCGGTCCCTTCTGGATGCGCTTCATGAGATGCGTGGAGAAGCCGGCGATTTTGTTGCGCAGCCTCTTCGACGGAATGATGGCCACCTCTTCCAGAACCTTCTTATTGGTGTGGAAGTCCAGCGTCATGCGAGAGTAATACCTCTCTATCACTTGCCTTGATGACTTCTTCACTGTCTTCGTCCTCACACGCCCCATTCTGCTGATTCAACTGCTTCTCTTCGTCAACCACACCACCTACACACAGACGCAGATACAGAGCGACAAGCACGGAGGTAGTGCAAACATAAGGAAATTAGGGTTTTGTAAAAATCCTATCTAAATCATTGGGCCTTTTCTGTAACCAGCCCAAGCCCATATTAGACCAACAGACCATTTTCCCTGTCTCATTTTTTTTATAAAATAAGTTTTTTTAGTACGTCAAAATTTACTCCTGTTCATAGAGGTATCCACCAACAATTAATAAATATATTGATTTGGTTATCATAGCAACATTTTTAATTATGTATATTGACAATGTAATGTTAGTATATTTATTACATGTTAAGTATTTTTTTAGATATGAATTAATTTTGAAGATATAGAAAACTTATTTACCTTTTTACTTTTATTATCAAATATACTGTAGTGGAAACCTTAAATCCTATTCTTTATACTTCATATTCATTTTCCACACCTTATTTTCCGACAAATTTCTATTTTTCTCTACTAAAGGTACACACAGATTTTACCTTCATTTCATATCTATTCTACTGAAATGTTTTTTTATAGAAATATTTGTATTAAATTCTAAATTTTTGTGCTGATTTTGTTATTTAAAAAAAAAAACTTTCTCGGAGAGTTTTAGAGAGTAACTTATGTTACACTCCCAGGTTTTTGAAATTGTACCAAAACTTATTTTGTATATCTGTCCTCATGAGAAGATTAAGTTACATTCTTCTTTTATAAAATAAATAAAATAAGATTTAGGGTTAGATTAATTGGTTAGTGTAACTTAGGTAGTGATGAAGTTGGAATTGTGATTGTTTGTAGTTGTGGAAGAAGAGAAACAGGAAGAGTGGTTGAATGACTTAAGATGGTCAAAAGAGAAAAGAAAACAAAAATTGTGTGAATATGGGTAACTGAAAAGAGATAAAAAAAAATTAAGTAATTTTACATGAAAAAAAAAAGGAGAGATGAGCGAATTTAGGAAGTAGAGGGTGTAAATAGCAATAGCTGCCAAAGAATTATATTCATATTCGTGCAACATGAAATGTTGAAGGTTAAGATTCTTGTTCCATTCATAATAAGATAATTTGAATGGAAGGTAAACATTTTACAGATTTATCTTTGTAACTTACACTCATAGTCATGAATTGGTTTGAAGAATAATTGTTTAAATAATGCATAATTTATTATGTCTTTAAGTTTAATAAATTTTATACCATTATGAAATATAATTAATTATGTCTAAATGCAAATCAATTATGTCCAGTTTAATATTTTTTACACTTGTTTTTCATTATATTCTTCCAGAACCAAAGAAACGCATGGTCTTGAATTATGTTATTAAGGACATAAAAATATGAAAAATTAAGAAATATCATAAAATTAATGAAAAAAAAGACGCATACAAATATTTTAGTGTAAATAATTGTAATGATATATATATATATATATATATATATATATATATATATATATATATATATATATATATATATATATATATATATATAAAGTTTGAGTTTTTAGTAATTTACACAAGAACAATATGGGACGAAATATATATTGATAGTGATGGTAAATAAATCTATTTCTATGGGTATTTTTCAAACTCGTTCTTGTTTTGATGGAGAATTCCTACATTGACTAGGTATGAGTATAAATATGGAGAATTTTTGACCTTTTTTAATTGGGTATGAGAATGTACATATCTGTCCCGTTCCCGTCTCCATACCTGTTACATCCCGATCCCCTATTAAATTATTAAAATATTCATAGTTAATTAAGTAACATATTATATATATATATATATATATATATATATATATATATATATATATATTACTACCCACTTTCTATTTTTTATTTCTTCTAATTATTTAGTTTGTTATGAAATTCATTCTCATCTCCAATATATTTTTACTGTTATCATAATCTTTATCAATTATGTTCAAATGATGTATGTCCATTAAATATTTATGATGTCTCATATTTAAATATTTCCATTCTTTTTTAATATTTTTATTTATTGTGTATTTTCATTTCACATGAAAATGTTTAACACTCTCAATTTAAGTGTTTAATGGCATAAACATTTCATTTACTAGGTAATATAAAAAATTTATCTTTCTTTATTCTATTATTATATATTTTTGTTTCATTTGAACAATTCTTGTTTCATTCACTCATGGTTTGAGTGAATGAATCCATTAACATATATAAAATTCAAGAAATTTCAACGGCCTAAGAGAATGTTCGAGGTGGACATGTCATAATATCCTTCGTAGATCACGTCACAACCTTCTTCTTCTTGTACATGGATGGACATGAGAAACATTCTACAAACTACAACCACACATTGTTGAGATATTCCCTCATAAAATCTAGGAACATTTACTTTGACTAGCAAACTTATTCAACAACTGAAAATGAAAATAAACAAATAAAAAATATAGCGTGCAATGATCTTCGGTTTAAAAAATAAATATCTAAAATATAAGGACTCATGATTTGAGTCAATGAATCCAATAACATAAAATTCAAGAAATCTCAACAGTATGAGATAATGTCCAAGGTGGACATGTCCTAATATTCTTCTTAGATCATGTCACAACCTTCTTCTTCTTGTACATGGATGGAGCTGAGAAACATTCTACAAACTACAAAGGCACATTGTTGAGATATTCTTTACTAAAATCTAGGAACATTTACTTTGACTAGCAAACTTATTCAACAACTAAAAATGAAAAATAAAATAATAAAAAATGTCACTTGCAATCATGTGCAGTTTAAAACAATAAATATCTAATATATGTGGATTCATGATTTTAGTGAATGAATACACTAACATATATAAAATTCAAGAGATCTCAACGGCCTAAGAGAATGTCTGAGATGGTCATGTCATAATATCCTTCATAGATCACGCCACAACCTTCTTTTTTTAGTACATGGATGGACATGAGAAACGTTCTACCAACTACAAAGACACATTGTTGAGATATTCTTTTAAAATCTATGAACATTTATTTTGACTAGCAAACTTATTCAACATCTGAAAATGAAAAATAAACAAATAAAAAATATCACTTGCAATCATGTGCAGTTTAAAAAAAATAAATATCTAACATATTTGTTAAAACAATTTTCATTATTTCTCAACCATTAACTATGTTGATATTTGAAGAAATTTCTTACATCTCTAAGGTATTTTTTATCTTATTATACAAATGTTTTCCTTTGTGCAATTTCATTCGATAATCCCTCAAATTGTTTCTAAGACACACATTTGATAATTATTTAATATTTTTATTTGTTGTTTATTTTTATCACGTAAAATACTATTTTGATATATTTTATATGTTTTCTTTTATCTTTTCACTCTCGAAAAAAAATAAAATTAGTATTTGAAACTTTAATCTAATTTAGTTCTCCAATTTTATAAATATGTAAATTTAGTTTTTTTTTAATCAAACTTTGTTAACTTAACTTTTCATGACTTTTTAAACGTGTTTCATGATAATATTTGAATTGTTTATCTCTTGACACATATTCACTTGAATATTAATGGAAAAACTCGCTTGATATGATGAATAAACTTAATAAAATTTGATTTGAAGGACTAGATTTACATATTTTTAAAGATGATTTATTAAATTAGTCCAAAATTTCAAAATAAACTAATTCTATTTTTTACTAAAATTTAAAAGAATATATATATATATATATATATATATATATATATATATATATATATAAATATAAATATAAATTTTTTTCTCACACAACTGTTTATTGAAAGGTTTATGGGAATATGCTTTTCGTCTTTTATAGAAAACAGAATTATTCTATATTTCACGAAATTACTAATTTTGGTCTTTGTTTTATTTAATTCTAGTCCCTTAATTTTCAATTATTTTTTTTTTTTTTTAATATTTAACTTTCCTAACGCTTACAAATTAGGTAAGTTTTTAGCTTGACAACTTTGAAACTAAAATATACCAAAACTTGCATTGCTTTATTCACATTATTGAAGAATGTATAACATTTTCAAAATTCAAAGTAAATAGATTGTTTGCACTTGATAGTTTAGAAAATAATCATATTCAATATCTAATTTGAAAAAACAGTTAAAGAAAACCGTAAACAATAATTTACACTAGTGTATATTTCACATTTTAACTCGCTTTATATGCCTCGGTGATATTTTTGTAATTCCAGACAACTTTTATGCCTCGGTTCAGAAAAAACCCCAAGCAAAACACATTTATAGGCTTTGGTTGATAAAAAATCGGTGCCAAAAACTAGCATATGCCTCGATTGCGGAGACCCGAAGCAAAAAACTTGCATATTTGGCCTTGGGTGACAGAAGACCGGTGCCAAAACAAATCATATGCCTCAGTTATTAATTGAACCAAGGCCATATAGCTTATTTAGGGTTCAAAATGCGAACCCCCTTTTCTTTTTCTTCTTTCCCGCGCTTTCCATTTCTTCTCAGTCGCGACCCAAACAACCTCCGTGAGCACCCAAGGCCACTGCCAACGACGTTGATCAACCTCGAGTCGTGCTCGAACCACCGTGACCAATGGTGGCCGCACTTCCGCTGCCCAATATGTGGTGGCCAGTCTGCAAGCTGCTACTCCATGGTTCTCTCCCAAACGCGTTTCCGACATATTCGTGGTGGTTCACGGTTGAACGCTGATGATTCAGATATGCAATGGTGTGTGCTGCAATGGTGGAAACGTGATGGAAGTGGAACTCCCATGTCATTTGAAAGTCCCTGCAGATTCGAGAATGGTGGTGCTTCTGGTGTGGGCGTGGATGATGAAGAATGTTAAGTTGTTAAGATTTGTTTAGGACGTGCTCACAAAGTTCTCTGCGTTAATAGGGGTTGAACTGGGTTGTTATTTTTTGTTTTCGTGCCTACATTACTGCCCTGCAGTGCGGCACTTTCAGTTTTACAGTTATTGTAAAGGCTTATATAAGCCATCACTCTTCATTGAATAAATCATTCCCTCATTGCCTCTTTCGTGTCTTGTATACCATTAAGCTTTTACAATTGGTATCAGAGCTCCGTAAGGGGCCTGATACAGGAGTGTGAGTGTGAGTGTGAGTATAAGGTGTTGTGAGAGAACCTCAAAACATCCAAGTGTGAGAATACAGTGAGTGAGTGTGAAAGAGGATGTCTACCTCAGAGAAGTTTGTGCAACCGACCATACCAAGGTTCGATGGCCATTATGACTTCTGGTCCATGGCGATGGAAAACTTCTTACGAAGCAAAGAAATGTGGCAGCTTATAGAAGATGGCATACCAGTACTTGGAGCCACAACCAATGAGGTTCAACGCAAGAGTGTGGCTGATGCCAATCTAAAAGATCTAAAGGTAAAGAATTACCTATTCCAAGCTATTGATCGAGAGATTTTGGAAACCATATTAGACACAAGTACATCGCAGGCAATCTAGCAATCCATGCAGAAGAAGTATCAAGGCTCAACGAGAGTAAAACGTGCCCAGCTTCAAGCACTACGCCGCGAGTTTGAGCTTTTAAGCATGAAAGATGGGGAGAAAGTAGATACGTATCTGGGACGCACTCTCAGTATCGTTAACAAGATGAAATCAAACAGTGAGAAAGTGGATGCTAGCACAATTGTTAGCAAGATACTTTGATCACTAACTGCAAAATTTAACTACGTGGTGTGTTCCATTGAGGAGTCTAACGACTTAAGTGCCCTCAGCATCGATGAACTTCATGGCAGTTTACTCGTCCATGAACAAAGAATGGAAAGTCTTCAACCAGATGAACAAGTATTGAAAGTAACTCATGATGATCGATATGGAACAAGCCGTGGTCGTGGTCGTGGAAACAGCCGTGGCCGTGGCCGTGGCCGTGGTTTTGGAAGAGGTCGAGGACGACAACCATTAAACCGAGCACTCATTGAATGCTTTCAATGTCACAAGCTCGGCCATTTTCAATACGAATGTCCCGAGTTTGAAAAGAAGGCTCACTACACAACCTTTAACGAAGCAGACGAGGAGATTTTACTGGTAACATATGAGGAGACGACACAATCTCTACAAGAGGAAGACTGGTTTTTGGATTCCGGTTGTAGCAATCACATGACCGGAAACAAACTTTGGTTCACAGAAGTAAAAGAAGAGGGATTTAGGCGATATGTTAAACTCGGAAACAACACAACTATGGCTGTCACTGCGAAGGGTAGCGTTCGGGTTCAAATTAATGGCACCTCACATGTCATCACTGACGTTTACTATGTTCCAGAGCTTAAGACCAATCTCTTAAGTTTAGGGCAACTCCAAGAGAAATGTTTAGCTATTCTATTTCAAAATGATACGTGCAAAATATACCATCCAGATCGTGGGTTGATCCTTTACACCAACATGAAAAGCAACCGAATGTTTTATCTGGCAGCTTCAATGACTTCTCAATCTCTCAAGTACCTTCAAACTGAGGAAGCTACCGACAAGGAAACACAATTATGGCATAAACGCTTTGGGCATCTTCATTTTAGAGCGTTAAACATACTTGCGAATAAACAAATGGTGATAGGTCTGCCACAAATGAAACTTCCTCAAACAGTATGCACTACGTGCCTTGTGGGTAAGCAACATAGAGACTTTATACCAAAGCAAAGCTCATGGAGAGCTTCAGCAAAGCTTCAATTGATTCACGCTGATGTCTGTGGTCCCATCTCGCTTGCCTCACATAGCAATAAAAGGTATATATTAAATTTCATTGATGATTACTCACGTAAAAGTTGGGTCTATTTTTTACATGAAAAATCAGAAACTTTCACTGCGTTCAAGAGTTTTAAAGCCTGTGTTGAGAAGGAGGCCAACACCCACATCACCTGTCTCATAACAGATCGCGGTGGTGAATTCACATCCAAAGAGTTTGAGAACTTCTGCATACAACAAGGCATCACTAGGCAATTGACGGCGGCCTACACCCCTCAACAAAACGGATTTGCAGAACGTAAGAACCGCACCATCATGAACGCTATACGAGCTGTATTACACGACAAACAGGTTCCAAAACCCTTTTGGCCTGAGGTGGTACGTTGGTGTATACACGTTCAAAACAGGAGTCCCACTTCTGCCATTGATCAGCGAACTCCAGAGGAGATATGGAGCGGAATCAAACCACGAGTTGATTACTTTCGAACTTTTGGGTGCATTGCTCACGTGCACATACCAGATCAAAAGAGAAGCAAGCTTGATGACAAAAGCCACCCTTGTATCCTGCTGGGTGTAAGTGACGAATCCAAAGCATACAAACTATTTGATCCTGTTACAGGGTGTGTGATCGTGAGCAGGGACGTGGTGTTTGAAGAAGACAAAAGCTGGAAGTGGAACGAAAACGCAGAAATGAGCAAAACTGAAGTTCTGGATTGGGAAAATGAAGCAGTCACAGTTGACCCAGTCAATGAAAATGCAGAATTTACATCACCTGAAACTAGTGAGGATGAAGTACACCGATCTGCTTCCAATTCAGAACATGTTGATTCCTCAACAGAAATTCAGGTTCCAAGATCACGAAGACAACTTGCATGGCTGTCTGATTACGAAACCAGTTTTTCAGTAGAAAAGGAAAGCTTAATGGCACTGATGATGACCGAGTCTAAAGATCCCCAATCGTTCAAAGAGGCGTGTACAAATCAACAATGGAGAGAGGCTATGAATGCAGAGATGAAAGCAATAGAAAAGAATCACACATGGGAACTTGTGCATCCACCAGATGGGATAACACCTATTGGAGTCAAGTGGATTTTCAAGACCAAGTTTAATGCAAGTGGCCACATAGAGAAGTACAAGGCCAGACTAGTGGCCAAAGGCTACGCTCAGCGGTTTGGAATAGATTATACAAAAGTCTTTGCTCCAGTTGCAAGACTTGACACCGTGAGACTAATATTAGCTCTAGCCGCCCAAAATGCTTGGGAAGTAATGCAACTTGATGTCAAGAACGCCTTCTTACATGGTGAACTTCAGGAAGAAGTGTATGTTCAACAGCCTGAAGGTTTTGTCAAGAAAGGGAGAGAAGATCACATCTACCGTCTCAAGAAAGCTCTATATGGGCTTAAACAAGCTCCACGAGCTTGGTATAGTAAGATCGAGGCTTACTTTGCAAAAGAACACTTTGAACGATGCACCAGTGAACACACCTTGTTCACAAAAAGGATTCACGGTAATATTCTAATTGTCAGTCTCTATGTTGACGATTTGATTTTCACAAGCAATAGCAAATATATGTGTGATGAATTTAAAAACTCAATGAAGAGGGAGTTCGATATGACTGATTTAGGCAAAATGAGATATTTCCTTGGAATTGAAGTTATACAAAGTAACACAGGAATCTTCATTTGTCAAAGACAATATGCTCATGATGTACTAGCTCGATTCAACATGACTGAAAGCAACTCGGTGTGGAATCCAATCGTACCAGGCACAATTCTCTCCAAGGATATTGAGGGTGTTGCGGTTGACGCTACAAAATTCAAACAGGTTGTTGGTTGCCTCATGTATCTAACAGTGACACGGCCAAATTTAATGTTTGGAGTAAGTTTAATTAGTCGATTCATGGAAAACCCAAAAGAGTCACATTGGGCTTCAGCAAAACGACTATTAAGATATCTTAAAGGAACCCTCGAATATGGTCTGTTCTATCAAAAGGAAACAAAGACTGGTCTCGTAGCTTATAGTGACAACAACTATGCAGGTGACTTAGATGATAGAAGAAGCACATCTGGTGCAGTTTTTTTGATTGGAAGTGTAGTTGTTTCATGGATGTCAAAAAAACAGCCTGTGGTAAGCTTATCTACCACCGAAGCTGAGTACATTGCCGCAACATCATGTGCCTGTCAGTGTATTTCGATCCAAAGAATTTTAGAACACCTTGGCTCAGCAGAAAAGGAAGCAACTAAAATTTTATGTGACAATAGCTCTACCATTCAATTATCAAACAACCCTGTTTTTCACGAAAGGAGCAAGTATATAGCAGTGAGGTTTCATTTTCTAAGAGATTTGGTTAATGATCAAGTTGTTCGATTGACGTATTGCTGTTCAAATGAGCAAGTGGCTGACATAATGACTAAAGCATTAAAGCTTGATCAGTTTGAGAAAATTCGACGCATGCTTGGAGTTACATCAGTTACTGAAATAAGCTAAAAATGTAACCATTTAGCTTACGGGAGGGAATGTTAAGTTGTTAAGATTTGTTTAGGACGTGCTCACAAAGTTCTCCGCGTTAATAGGGGTTGAACTGGGTTGTTATTTTTTGTTTTCGTGCCTACATTACTGCCCTGCAGTGCGGCACTTTCAGTTTTACAATTATTGTAAAGGCTTATATAAGCCACCACTCTTCATTGAATAAATCATTCCCTCATTGCCTCTTTCGTGTCTTGTATACCATTAAGCTTTTACAAAGAAGTGCATGTGCAATTTCAGATTTGGTTTGTGGATGCAGGTTGACGAAGTGTGGTGGACGATATTTGATGGGAGAATGGAGCTCGCGTTTCTACAATGGTGGAGCTCGCATTTCTACAGCGAAGGAGGTTTCTGGTGGTGATTGTTGTATGGCTTCGATTCAGGCGTGACCCGAGATAGAAAAAACGCTTTATGGTTTCGGTTAACACACCCGAAACTAATCATATCCCATTTTTATCTCGTCCCTATATCCCTCGATTCTAAAATCGAGGCAGAATAACAAAAACAACCGGGGCCAAACAAGTTTATTTTTGCATACATTTAAATCACACTTCAAATCATAAATAATTTAAAAAATTTCACAAATATTTTTTATTAAAACTTTTAACCAACAAAGTAAGTTCTTACACTACACTATTGTTATAGAGCGGAATTTCTAAAATAATTTAAAAGCTCTCGAAAAATTATATGTAGAAGTGTGAGGTTAGTTTTTTTTTTTTTTTTTTTTTTTTTTTTTTTTTTTCTTTTTTCTTTCTGTGGAATGCGAATAATTTGATTTTATAGATTTACGTGTTTCTTTCAATTTCTTAATAACACGTCCACACATACTTAACCTCTATCTTCATCAATAATTGAGTCTCTAAAATGGTTAAGCAACAATTTGAAAATAAAAGTACAAAAAGAATATCTTAGATAAGACATATACATTGAATACTTTGCTAATCCACGTAAGATTTTGGTTACAATATGACTTCTTTTACTTCTTTATAAAAACCAAGCAAATAACATTTTATTGAAAAGAGGTGTTTATTTTGAAAGAAAAAATAACATTTTTCCTTTTATTTTTGGGCTTTTATTTAATAAAGATATTTTATTATTTTTTAATATATATATATATATATATATATATATATATATATATATATATATATACTTGAATGAGATTAATAATTAATAATAATATAGGCTATTTATTTTTAAAATTTGTTGCATTTTTAAAATGTTCTCCAGTTTTCAAACAGTATATTCTTAAATTTATTTTCCGTTTTACTTAAGAATAAAAATTGAAAATGCTAAAAATAAATGCCCCTTTAAATTTTGAAAGCTTAAACATGGTTTCTGTATCTAATAAAATATCCGTTTTTTTTCTGGATTGGATTCTAATAATAAAAATAGTTTTTCAATACTTTTTTATTGTACTTTTTGTCTTGAAAGTACATTAGATAAAACTCTGAATAAAAACTAATAGCAAATAACATTTTATTGAAAAGAAGAGTTTATTTTGAAAGAAAAAACATTTTTCCTTTTTTGGGCTTTTATTTAATAAAGATATTTTATTATTTTTTTAATATGTTTTTTTTTTCACTTTTGTACCTTTTTAATTCGCTCACTACTTTCCACATTTGAGAGTTGCATTTACATAATTGAAGAGTAGTGATGATGTACTCGAATGATAATAATTAATAATAATAATAATAACAATAATAATAATAATAATAGGATATTTATTTTTAAAATTTGTTGCATGTTTAAAATGTTTTCTAGTTTTCAAACAATATATTCTTAAATTTATTTTTCGTTTTGCTTAAAAATAAAACTTGAAAATGCTCAAAATAAATATCCGTTTAAATTTTGAAAGCTTAAACATGATTTCTGTATCTAATAAAATATCCGTTTTATTTTTGGATTCTAATAAAAAAAATATTTTTTCAATACTTTTTTATTGTACTTTTTGTCTTGAAAGTAGATTAGATAAAACTTTGAGCATAAGAATGAACTTATTCAGATAACGCTGCTTAGAAAAAAAAAAAACTACTAGGAAAAAATATATTCCATAATTTATGAAAAAATATTTAAATCAAATTTAAGCTTTAGTTTATTTTGGGTCGAGTTTTCTCTATTTTCTTCTTGTCCAGGTAGAAATTACTTGCCTCTTTGATGTGATAATCATTTTAATTTGATATAAATAAATTTTTTAACTGATATGTGTTATTGAAAATGGAAGCTATATATGTTCATTATGATTTATTTCTTTTATTACAGTGAAAAATTGGATCAAATGTATCTTGTATCTCTCTTCAGGTATTCTAACATAAATTTCATACACTTATAGTTCTTTAAACAGATTTTTTTTTTTTATATTCTCTTTTAATTCTAAACAACGAATAAGTTATTATATAGAAGGAAAACAATATTTGTATACAAGATTGGATTTTTTTGAGAAAAAAAAAAACTAAAAACTAAATTAATTTTTAGTTAAAATCAATTTATATATAAATTAAAAAAATGAACATAAAATATTTTTTTTTTCTTTTACTCGACACGTGTCTTCACCTCTTATCAACTCAAAGAGAGACACAAAAAAGAACTTCGGAAAATAGAAGTATCACACATGTAGTTCACCACAAAATAAATGTATTTGACTAATGCTTAATGTTGTAGCTTTTGAGTTCTTATCAGCATTCAATGAATGGCATTTTCTAATGTTTTATCATATTTTATATCAGTAGTCATATTCAAGATGAAAAAGCTACTGAACTTTTATATATACACAACTGAAGTAGTGTCACTTACGCAATTTTCCTTTTTGGCTATGTATTTAGACATTATTTCATTCACTCTCTTTTATTTTGTACTCACATATATTTAAAAATAAAAAACTAATTTTGAAGTGTTATTTATGAAAGAAAAATGAAGTTGATGTGAGTTAGAGAGAGAAATAGACAGGTTGTTGTATGGAGTCTTCAACAAATTGACTACATTCAAAAGTTAGGCCATAAATATGACCTGTCCTTCGTCTCCACTCTCCATTTTCTTGTACCTTCCAAATATGTTACAGCTAATTCCAAATATGGAGTTAAAACTCTTATATCCAACTTAAACTTTATCATAGCTTTTAAGGTACTTGCAACTTTAGGGTATTTTTTAGGGTTTTCAGTTTACTACACTAAATATATTTCTGATCCTCTTCTTAGAACAAATATGAATCATTTTAAATCTCTCCTATCTTTAATGCTATAAGTTAAACTCATATGTGATGCTTATCTTGTTCTGCCTCATCTTTCATTTTACTGGTTTATTATAAGAGGTCTACAATATATTTCAATAAGATCTAAGCTTTCCTATTTCTTAATAAAGTCTATCATTCATTATCATTATAAAAAAATTGTTATGTTGTGAAAGAATTTAGAAAGAAAGAGATCTAATTTCTTATTAATTTGAGAAGAAAAGATGAAAAAAGTACTCAAAGTCAATATACCATTAAACATGCAACTATAGTGGTTCCTTTGTTTATCGTAACTAATATAGTCTAATATGTAAATTATCTCCACTAGTAAACAGAATAAGTTTCATTTGTTGTCTTTCATTTAAATGTATTCTAGAATAAGTTTTATTTGTTCATCTTTTTTTATGATGTCATACTATATTGTTCATGATTTTTTATCAATTGTTCCATCTTTTTCTTCAAATAACCTTGGATAAGCATCTATCCCCAACTAAAGATGGAATAGGAAATTCGAGAAAAATAAATATGTTAAAGGGAAGTTTATTGACCTTTTTTCTATTAGTTTGTTTAATTTTGTTTTAAAATAAAATTTATAACTTATGTTATTTCTTGTATCTTGTAGAGTTGTTATCGACACCTCCCCTTTTGAGGTTACCACTTTCTAGAAGTTGGGTCATATAACCTAACCCTATATATCCAACCATTTAATATTAACTTAATTTATCCACTATACAACACTCTTTTTTAACGTGCTTGCTATTATTAAATTCATCTTTACATGTTTGTATGTTATGTTTTTTAAATATTTATGAATCTTACTATTCATGGTACAAAACAATTTTCGATATGAAGAACAAGTTCTTCAATATACGATATGATTTGCGGTTCAACTACTATAGTTTTAATATCAAATGTCTTAAGATAAGTTCAAATTTTAAAAAAATAACAATAATGTCAAAAACTTAAAAAAGATGACAGAAAAATATTTAGAGAAAACAATTATAGAGACTATGATTTTTGTAAAATTAACTTATTTATGGAAATTTTCTTTATAATTTAAATTTTTAATAATAAAATATTCAAATATTATTTATAAAACTATTTATACTCTTAAACAATTTTCTAGATCTCACACTACATCTAATTTCTCTTCTCATAACACAGTAGGAAGGATAAAAAAGGATGTTGATACTCTCATCCTTGCTCGTAGAGTTGTTTGAACCAATTATAAATTACTAGTTTTGAGAAAAAAAAAAGTAATAGAGAGAAAAAGAATCCAAAGCTGGGATAAAACATAGTAATATTTATATATTTATTTTATTTTAGTAATTAGTTTAATTTTTAAATCGTTTTTAAGTAATTATATTGACCTCTTGAGATTTTTCAGATGCCACATATCACGCTTTCTTATATTACAACGACCATCCTTACATAAACAAAAGTAATATTTTTAAAATAACTAAAGGAGTTTTTGTAATTTAAATTTTTGATTGAAATATATTTCTTTATATATATATATATATATATATATATATATATATATATATATATATATATATATATATATATATATATATAATTTTCAGCCGTCTTTTGATGTATATCTTGAGATTAATATAAAATTATTGTAAAGTACAAGAGTTATAACAAAAATACGTCATTTATTAATAGATTATTATCTTTATTTTATTTATTTTTTATTTAACTAAAATTAAAATATTATTAGATATTATAAATATTATATAGTTAATCTTTTTATTTCTCTCTTCATAAAATAATAGTTTATTGAACCAAGATATATATCATTTATAAAAATGAAAAAAATTACATATAATAGTAAACATAATTAAAAAACAAAATAACTAATTATGTAATATTTATAATGTTTAAATTACATTTATTTTAATATTAATATTTTTTAAATTAAAATTATTTAATTTTCATGTTTAATAATTATTTTATATAGACAAATAAAATTAAAATTAAAGAAATGATTTGATTAATTTTTTTTTAGTAAGTATTTTAGTTCGGGTTTATCGTTAGGTGTCTCCAATATAGTTCTTTTAAAAAATGTTTATGGTTAAGCAACATTTCTTAACAAAATTGACGAGTGAAACCAGTGATATGGCATTCCTCCCACCAACATTTCTGTTTAAGGAACATTGTTTAAGAAAAAAAAAAGGTTTTGAACGAGATAATGTTTTCTAAATTCATATGGAGACAGCGATAGACTTTTCATAATTAAGATAAGATTTATTCTAATAAAATTAATAAAAGAACTTTAAATTTGATTTAATATCGTAAAATTTGGATGTAAAGTAAAATTTGTATATATTTATATATATTTATATATATATATATATATATATATATATATATATATATATATATATATATATATATATATATATAAGTGTTATATTTAGTGATGTGAAACTTTAACGAGTAACTTGGTATTAAAGTAAAATTATATCATTATAAGATAAAAAATTAAGATAAATATTTTGTTTAACAGACATGAAGGCTCTTAATAAGTTTGCAATATGTGACAGTTTTTGAATGCGAAAAGATGATTAACATGTTACTTTTATTAGACAAAAGATTGAATGACATTAAAAATTGAAAAGTAATTCAATAATTGATGTGATATAAATAGTGTGTGTTTTGCATATGCATAAATTGTTTTCTTTTCTACTTTTCGGAGCACAAAGTTTGCATAATGCATATACGTATCACTTTGTTGAGAGAAAGGCAAAAATAATTGAGACGACGTTATCTCATCTCGTGTTTTGGTGAATTCAGCATTCATTGATGTCCTTTAAGACGCGCATGCATAACCTTTCTTAAAAAGGTAAGTCAAAATCCTTCTTCTTCGTTACATAGTTACGACCAAAACGTCTCATGCATCAATCTCTCATTCACAATCTTGTCATGTCACCAATAATAGTTAAAAAAATAAAATCAACAATATTAGTTAAAAATTTATTTTTAACTAATAACATACACAGCGTGCTCTGCTGTACCTTAATATTTCACATTGAGACAAAAAAAAAATTAATTTATCAACAATTTGTACACCAAGAGAACGTGTTAAAGATTGTATTGGGCTGGGTGGGTGGGCCATGGTATTGGGCCTTGTGAAACCTCCACCCTCTACATGGGGGTGGTCCTACATCTAGAGGCTAGATTCGGGCCTATGCTCCTACCCTAGAAAGCCACAGTGATCACACGCCACGTGCTGTTTACCCGATTCCATCACCATTCTCTGTGACCCTTTTGTTGTGGCATCAGAAGATATGAGAATTGAGAAATAGTGAACTCAACAAGGACGGTTGACAAAGGGGAAGAAAGGAAAGGAGGAGGTTAAAATAGTACCACTTTGGGCTTCTGACCCAGTGGGCCCCCAAACCATATGCATTGATTTTGTGGGCCCCGTTTAGGGTAACCCTACCTCCTCCACCACCACCCCGCGTGCCTTCTTTCGCTTTTACTCCCTGGTACGCATTTAATTCAGGAAGATGCTTATTTTTCTTTCACAATTTTTCATATAACTTACCTCATTTAATAATTATCAATATCTGATTATTCCATGTATTTATAGAATATTCAACATTTAATAATATATAAATAATTCGGTTAATTTAATTCCGACTTTTTTTTCTTAATTGGAGAGTTTGGTAGGTAGAATTATCCACGTTTAACGTCAACTTTTGTTACCTGAATTATTAAATAAAACTGGAATTTTAATTAAGTGATAACAACAAGATTTAAGTACGGCGCCTAATTTTGTCCCATTTATTTACGACACGACTACACATATAAGCTGTTTCGCCACCCACAGTATTTTTTTTTCTTTCACTGTACATTTTTTAAGTAACAGTAAATAACACCGTTTCACCACCACACCAATCATTTCCCCTGTTGTTTTTTCAACTTAGTGAACTGGTTTTGGACGACTCCATGAGGCTTGAAAACAAATATTTTAAAAATAATAATTTATAAACAAATTACATGTTAATTTTTTTATATTTTTTAGAAGTACTTGTGAATGTTTCTTACCTACTGCACCAAGAATACTGTTTCAGCACGTAAAAACTTTTAAATACGTTGGCACATACAACGATTCTTAAATGTTAAATTGATGGATGAAAATAAAAGAATGAATTATATTTTGTTGTTCCGTGTGACAATTTGTTTGATGTAGATGATATATATAGTTAATAATATTATAGTATAGAGTTATTGATATTTTATGTAGGCGTTGAAGTGTTTGTGAAACATATGCATGAGTATAATTTTTGGGGAATTGTTACTGTTAATATATATTTATATTGCTGGTATAGGTATAGGGCGTAGGGGTTTTGGTGGGTGTTTGGTTGCATTATGCCAGATATTCGGTTGTCTGGATTGAAGAGTAGGGTACTTTGTAGGGTGAAATATAGGGACTCCAGATCTGTTCTCATTTCTACTTAATGTTAAAAATAAAAAAACCTAAATTATCTTTCTCCCCTTCTGCCCCTTCTACATTTTTTTATTTAAATTTGAGTATTTTATTTTTCAAACAAATTAAACTAAGTGTTAATTCATTCACACTCCTTATGAACAAACTAACAATAAATGTATTAGAAATTAATGCTTTTACATGAAACATTATGTATTTCAGATCAAAACTACTAATTAACACCACCTATGATAGAAAAGAGATTTCAAACACAAGTTTTGCTTTTTACTTCACAACTAGGGATAGTGTGTGAGATGGGTCTTTGGAGAAATAATTATTGGGGAGACATGGAATGAATAAGACATGATCTCACTCACACGTATAAGGAAATAATATCATATCCAACCCAAAAATATTAAGATAATGAATCTTTTAGAAATTACCGATGCTCGTAATGTAATATATTGGGACAAGGTTATTAGAACTGAAATTGAATTAATTAAGAAAAATAATACTTGGACCTTAAAAGACTTATTTAAAGAAGCAAAACTCATTGGTAGCATGTAGATCTTTAAGAGAAAGTATCACCCTGATAGATCTACAGGGAAGTGTAAGGCAAGATATATAGCAAAATGTTATATATACTAAAAAATCCAACATAAATTACATTGATACTTTTGTTTATGTGATTAGGATTTTCTCTATTTGGGTATTGTTAGCTCTAGTAGTTATCCATAAGCTAGAGCTACACTAGATGAATGTTAACATTGTTCTTCTTAATTGCGAATTAGAGGAGGAATTTTGTATGACTCAACTTAACAATGGTTCATCATGAAAAACTACAACCATTTTGAGATGATAGAAGATAAGAACATCAAGATCCATATCAACGTATATCACAAGTTATTTGAAAATATCAAAGTAGAAAATATAGTCCTACCTCATGAGTTTGTTTCAAACCTTTTAATCGAAAAATTTTCGGAAAATTCTGGATAAACTACAAACAACAGTTAGAGTACAAACAGAAACAAGTGTCAATATCGGACCTCATTACGCACATCATCATTGAAGACAACATAGTAAAGACAAAAAATGTTAAGTTCTTTGAACATATTTTTCTTTTCAAAGTGAATGAGACACCTAAACAACCTATATATTATAATAGTGCTTGACATATGTCAGGATTTGACGAGAAGTAAAAGAATGAGGAACAAAATTTTCTTTAGAAATTACTTTTATAACAATTTATAGGTTTTTTTCCTTAAATTTTGTTCAACTTTTTCATTTTTTTTTGTTTAATGAGATTTAGATTCACACTAATTTTTCAATAACATGCATGTGTATGTAGTGTCATCATGTGATGAAATAACATTATATTCATAAAATAAATATTATTTATCCACATGTTAAATGAATACAAAAAATAATTATTTAAAAATAAAACCCAAAGCTAAAATTAGTTATTTCAAATTAAAAGAAATGAAAAAAAATATATTTTTTTTATAAAAACTAAAATCAAAATTTACCTGAAATCATATTTAAGTTAATTTTTTTTTCAGGGATTTATTAATTGTTACAGTTTAAACAAAATTATTAACATGGAGTAACAAAACTATATTCTTTATCTTATATTATATAGATAATTCCATTATAAACATTCTTTTCTCTCTCTTTCTTATTTTAATTATATGTGTTGTAAGGTTGCTTTCATTTCCTTTGGTTTGGTATATAATATATTAAAGATAACATAAAATTCAGAAGCTATAATACAGCTTCCTTAAAAAAGGTATGTTTAAAAACTAACATGCCCTAGGTCTTATACTCTGCTCAATATTTAATTAGTTCAGGTTGATGTAACTTCATCAAGTTTTTCATATTTTCGTATCATCAACTGCTTTTCACCCTCTTTATTAGTGGAATCATGCCTACCATTGACATTAAGAAAGGTAACCATCTTAAAATCATGATTTCCATTCATTTATACATCACAATTACTGTATTTTATAAATTATATAACTATATATTACTTTTGGCACAAGGAAGTCAAAATTAAGAATAATTTAAATGTACTTATCTTTTTCAATATATTAGATTTTTTTTTAAAACAAAGTTGTGAAGAAGTTTTAAATTTCAAAATAGACTATACATAGACTCGAACGTGGTCATTAACTCTGATTATAACTAGAATTACTATTAACCATTTTATTTTCATATTGAAAATAATATCTTATTCGGAAATAGACTGGCTCCTATACCTTAGTTTATTAATTAGTTAATTAACAGTGTTTTACAAAATTTAGTATATTTATTATCATTTAGACTCTTTTTAATTTTAAATTAGTGCTAAAAAATTACATAGATACTCCGTGAGTTATTATTTAAATAACCAGTACTACTAAAAATTATCATATTATATAAGATTTTTCTAATCTTACTTAAAAAAAAATTAAAAGAAAATATTTTTTTAAAATTTATTGACAGATATTTTCTGTGAATAATTATTTCCTACAAAATTATAAAATTCGTAAGTATTTTCTATAAAATTTGTTGTAAAAAAATATTTTATTTAAAATATTTTACAAAAAAATTAGTATCAATTTCTTGCAAAAAAAATTTCATAACAAATTTGTAAGTATTTTTTTTAAAAAAATTTACAAAAAAGATATAAAATTTTTTAGTAATACAACTCCAAAAAAAAAAATTGCTTGATAATATAAGATGGAGAAAAGAAAGAGTTCATACCGACAATATAGAATTATGTTAACTCATGATTAGTGTTACTTTTCATAAGCCAAAATCATTGGTATATGTCTTAATCAAACATCCATTTCATGATCGACAAGGGATTAACAGGAAATTAACCCACTCGTTGCCACTAATAGTTAACAGTCTCTAAATTTTCATTTTGAACATTCAGTAATACAATATCTAATAAAATAATAATAGAAGATAATAAAATTTCACAATTACCTTTAAAGTAAAATATTTTTATAGTTACTTTTTAAGAAATTCAGTTTTTATTAATTTCGCAACTATTTAGAATGCAACTAACTTGGAGTCATGTTTATAGTTTTTTATTTTTTACTTTTTTTTATCGGTAAATGGATATGTTTATAGTAGTTAACATATAACATTTAAATATAGTATTGAATTCCTTAAAGAATGACATGTATATACAAAACTAAAGTCTCGTCCATATTTATAAGACGTTTCATTTGTTTTTGGGAACAAAACTTAACTCCATTTTCCTATATGATAAGCATATAAATTAAAAAAGATTGAGGAAACAACATAATCCCTTAAGATGTACTCAAAGGTGAAAAACATAACTTTCACAAGTATCCAGATATATGGAAGATTAAGAATAAGGAAAAGCCTACTTTTTCATTAACTTTTAATTAAGCTCCACCTAGCCGTTTGAGAAACTTCTTGAACAAAAACTAGGTCGCATTAGACAAAGTCTCCAACTTAACGAATCTTTTATTGAAGTTCTTAAAGGATTGAGTGTACATGGTGAATAAAGAAGCTCGTTAGGAACTACAGAGGTCAAAGAAAGAAGACTTCTCTCGAAGTCGGTCAAGTGAAAAGAGATGTCAAAGTCTTTAAAAAAGTACTCACACACGATGACAAAGTTATCCTCTTTCTCTAGAGGTTCGGAGAAGATCCTCTCACCCAGGGAACAAGGTAGTAAGCTCATCGGGGTATATATTGAAGGACTTCACAAGCTCGACAACCCTCTTAGCAGTAACGAATTCGGAAGCATAGGATGCAATTTCATCATAGATCTAGGTGTACCTGGAATCTCTTATAGAGGGAAACCGATCACATCTCCTTACCGTGAGTTCAAATTGTGCAAGTTTCTTCCCCTTGATCATCTTCTTTTTTATTTCTTCTACTTCTTTGAAGCAACTACTGGACTTCGATGAGGAAGTCCCATCGCCAAAAAGAGAAGATGACTATGTAGAAGAGTCCTCTCCCATAGAAGTAATCTTACTAATTTATCTTCTATGTGATAAGTTTTCATTATTATTAACTGATTTTCTGATGGATTAAAAATCTTATAATTACATGTTATTCTTCTAGGAAATAACACACTTTCTCATATTTACTTATACACTCACAAATTTAAACTCTCTCATTATCTTTAACGTCAGAATTTCTTTTGCACGTGAATCTCCCGTGTATTTCTATCCTTAAAATCATTACTTAAGAATCTTCATGCCCAGCAAACTTTCCAAATCCCATTAAAAATACTTTATTTCTTTTATTATTTATGTCTATAATATAAAATAATTTAATGGTGTTTTTGTAGAAGTGTGGGAGTGGCGATTGCCCTGACATTTGGCGTGCAAAACTGAATTGTAGCTTTATGGCATCATCAGTCTTGGATATTGGTCAAATTAGAAATACTTGGTCTGTGTTTGATTAATAGATCCATGGTGGTCTTCCAATAAACCAAATTCAACCCATGTTCTATAGGTGGTTAGTTAAACCCAACCCTCCTGAAACTAATGATGTTGATAAGATTGATCATTAATAATGTCCAAGGACAATGGAAAGCTGAGCACAACTTCAGTCCCTACCCATGTAATCAAAGTCTAACAACATCTCTTCCACTTCGCATTTCACCACTATTACCAAAGTTAATGCTCCATCAACAACGACAACATTAAGGACTATGGTCCCCACACTCATTAATTATCCTCATCGAACATTATTTGCACCCATTTGGAATTGCGTGAGCCTAATTTTATTGAATTTTGCCATCAACTTTAATTTCTAGTTTCACATTTCGTTGCCTTCCGACTACACCTTTCAATCTGCTTTTCTGCTTTTTCTTGCAAGTTTAGGCTCACATACGTTTAAATTAATTCCAGCTAAGCTACCATCTATAATCATCGTACTCCTTTCCACTTCCAAACCACAAATTATTAATTTGGTATCTGTATTTAGACTTAATTGAGTTCTAATATTTATAAAAAGACTCAATGTTCATTCCATTAAATAATTGATGTTAATATCATTTAAAATATCACATCAAAATATAAATCTGTCATTATCGAACTCTAGATCTTTTTAGTGTCAAAATATGAGTGTTTGAAACCCTTTTAATTTTGACATGTGAGTCACTTTAAATAGAAAATAATCCAAATTTTGACACACGAACTCAAATTTTAACACATAGCACTTCCAAATAACGATAATGTCAATTTGACTGCACATTAAATCTTTTTTACATAAATAAATTATGACATAAATTTAGACACTTGACAAATTCAAATTTTGACTTATGATAAACTCATATTTTAATATGGTATTTCCAAACAATGTTAACGTTAGTCAATTTAATGAAAAATACCATATTGATTTTTTTTTCAAAATATAAACTTATAATTATGTCTTTTAAAAATAGACGACTCAACTACATCAAAACTAAATATATACAACCAAAATGAATAAAAAAGACCAAATTTATTATAAGTGATATCACCTCCAATTAATTATTTTATTTATCAATAAAAATTTAAGTATGAGTTTAAAGTTTAACATGAAATAAAAATGAAAAAAAATCGAAGATCACGAAAATCTATACACTTATATTTTTAAAATTTTGAGTTGGTAACGGTGGTAATTTCTGATGTCGGACTCGTATCACTTTTGAATAAATCTTTCATGAAAAACTCATTTCTCACTTACCCTTTTGCATACAGGTTTTCTAATTCAATTTAATGTTTTGAAATTTGATAAAGTAATCTGAAATTCTAATGGAATATGCTTGGTGTGTCAGAAAAGACTGGTCAAAGAATGAACTCGAGTTTAAGTAATCTTGAGGTGTTGGATGGTTAATAATTTTGTATTGTAATTTGAAAATAGTAGATGTTGTTGTTGTTGTTGTTTATTAGTCTCGGTTTGCGATAAACTGAGGTGCAGGATGCGTATCAAAGATAATAGATTTCGTACATCGTTCTTGGCCTTTTGTTAACAAGTTGTTTTTGGAATACATAAATGCTACAATGAACTGTTGCAAATTACAATCTGGAACGGTCTCTCCGATCTCATACAAAACACAATATATATACTTTAACCAATCATCGCATCTCTATCACAAAACCATGTTCGCTTGCTTTCTTCCTCCAAATCAATTCAAAATAGAACACATTTTTCAATAACATACTTTTCAATGCACTTTTTAAATATACTTATGATTATCACAAAATATACATACAGTGCCACAACTATTATTGATGTTCTTCTCCAATCAAATTTTGGAATGCTTTTATTAAATATAGTATGTGAAAAGTTATGATCTCTTTCTTTTAAGATTTTCGAGAGGAAATAATGATAGTGATTTTGAAAAAATTTATCGGTGACAATATTAATAAAATATAAACTCAACTTCCACGAAAGATTAACATCATTTTTAATTTAAAAGTTTGAAATAATAAATTTACGATATTGTTTCTCTAAACATATTTAACTTTTTCATTTACTCAAATTGAAACTAATAAATTTATGAACAAACATATATAAGAGAATAAAATATCATTTTCGACCAAAATTTTAAAAATTTTATATTTTTTTTTCTTTTAATTTGTTTAGTGTTCGTCTTACTTATGTTTTAGCTATCGAAACTTCAACTTATATTACTTATTTCAAAATAAGATTGTAGTAGAAAAAAAAGAAGCAAAATATACATAGTCATGAACTCAATTTTTAGGGTTTTTTTTTTAAATAATTTTGTAAATATACGACGTTTATGTAATTGTATTGAACCGAAGATGTCATTATTTTGACGACTTTACTTTTTAAACTTTTAAAGAGTAAACTCTATATATGACGACTTTTTTTATAGTTGTGGTTTGAATGACTTGCCTTTTATCATGTAATTTATTAATCGATTCTCTTAGTTTTCTAAGAATAATGATATTTTAATTCACTTTTAATTTATTATTTCAATTATCCATTCAAGTATTTATTTTTATTTTTATCTTTTTTAATAGTGTAATGTGATCTAAGAATAACTAGAGTGATGAATTAAAATATCATTATTTTTTTAATTAATATGCAAAGTTCCCCGTTGGTGTAAAACAACCCAATTCTGAAAAGGGTAGGATAGATCTTGCAAAAGCAAGTTGGTGTGGAATTTTACTAGGGGAAAGAGAAACCCCCACATAGGGAAAATGTTAAATCTGTGATTCTGTATTATTATTATTTTCTCCATGGTAGTGCCTACCCTAGTTTCCTTAAATATCTCTTATTTACTTTGTCTTGTTCTCCATATCTCTTCCCTGAAATAAACAACAACATGGCATGCAGATTCCTCACCCACCCCCAGCCTGTGTGTTCCTTCATATTTAAGGATTCCTGCACTAGGCCAAGTAAAATAAAATTTCAGGTTTCGGCATTTACATGTAATAATAAGCGACTCGATCTCATCATCATTTGCAGAGGCTCCTGCAAGTGCAATTTTCAACAAGTTTTCCAGCTTCTGGGAATTAATTGCACTCCATGTGTTTGTGTTTTTGGCGATACCATTTTTTTGTTCTGGTGGTGTGGACCGTCCGATCCAAAGGGACATGAGATGTAGTATATTTTTATATATATACCTGGAGTAAGATGACACAATGGTGGTTGTTTGTATTAGAGAATTAACAATGAAAGAAAATGCAAGAAAAGGCCAAAGGAGGGTCTATAATTATGGGCGTGACTCTAACATGTACTTAAACCAAAACAACACACAGTTGAACCTTTGGTGGAGCAGAAAAGGGTGTCTGAATCTACCTGGAAATTGAGGTGAGTTTTGTCTTCAAGTCATGGAAAAGACGCAATCTAACCAAAGAAGCCAATAAATATGATGCAATAGAAGCATATTTTAATAGAAGGGTGCATAGAGAGATTCAAGTGTGAGGAGGGGATTCAAACACCGTTACACTTACACAAACACCCTTTTTCTGTCTTCTCTTATTGGACAAATCTTATCTCATCTTCCTTCATTGGGAACCTAATGCATCCATCCCTTTTCTTTTTTTTTTCTGCTTCTCTTCCCTCACTATTCATTTTCATAATTTCCTATCATTCAAACACTAGGAGTGGCCAAACACAAATAATGCACTCTTCCACGTGATGCAATTTGCGAATACTATTCTTTCTCATCCAGACATAATGCCACATTTTGGAGATACCTCAATCAATTGCACCTATATCTGCGCACACACATGCCCATCATAAACATACAAAAAACCAAAGACATGGACCACTCTCTTTTTTTTCCCCCTCTCACTCTTCAAATGGCCACCCTTTCATCCATCTCAACCACGAAATATCAACTCATTGGACACTCATTTTAAAATCAACCCTTTTCACCTCTTTCATCTCTCCACGCTTTCACATTTTTACCTCACCCTAAAACTTCATTTTATCACCTTCATTCATTCATTCGTCAAAACCATCTTCAGAACCACAATCCAATCTCTCTTTTGTTTTACTTGATTACATTCTCTATTCTTTTTACCAACACAAACATGGTTGTAGGTAGGTATATACTTCTATGAACAGTAACAATGATATTAGCTTTTTGCGAAAAAAATTGCTACCCTTTTTGATGACCCTTTATCGTGATTTCAATTAAGAAGTGTGTTGTTACTACTTTTTTAATGGATACTTTTACGTCACTCACAAACTCGTAATGAACAAAGTCAACATTGTTTAATAAAACTGAGGGAAAATGGAAAATGGAAATAATTAAATGAGTAAAAGAGTAATAGGTAATAAACTAGGCCGGCATGGGAATGAGAAAAGAGGAAGCATCGGAGAGTGAGGGAGCATATTGAGATTATGATGATTACTTAGTCTGGGAATGAAGAAGAAGAAGGGACCCATCTTTTTTTTATACTTGATTTGTTTGCCAATTTAGTAACATGGGATGTCCCTAATTCCACCAAATTACTCTCCTCTACAATCTCTCTTTCTTTCTCACCTTTCATAGACATAAATGTTCGCCCCAATTCAGTAATAATTCACTTTTTTAATAATCTCACGTACTAGTATATATACCTTTCTATCAACTTATTCAACCATCATTACCACATATTTCACTAATTTTAATTACCCAGACAATTTTACAGAGTCATGGTTCATTAAAATATAAACAATTAGAGTGGAAAACCAGAAGAAAAAAAAAACGACTATATATAAATAGTTGTCGAGGATATCAACTATTTAATAGAAAATAAGTTATCATTGTCGATCCTTCGTCGGGATATTGTAATGTACTTTCTGAAATAAAAAAAATGTGATGTACTTTTTCGATGTAGTAACGCGTTTCGCACGTAACTTGAGCCAATAAGTATTACGTGTATGGCGGGGTATTTTTTTAGATTTTGCTAAAATATAAAGAGTAATTCAAAAACTAAACAGAAACATGTGTTTCTGTTTTTCTCCGAATTATTGTAAAAGAATTGAAAAGAAAACTAAAATGGTGGCAGATAATATTTTCTTTTTCTTTCTCTCTCTTTGTCATATCTTGCTCCATCAAATAGTTCCCACAGTTCCCACATCAAACCATAATCATCACGCCTCTTTCAAAACCCTTCCTTTTTCTCTTTCTCCTTTCTCTCATTCTTCATTCCTCACTGTTATCTGTACCCTCACAAAATCCTCAATTCCCCATCCACCTTTTCTCTCTCTCTCTCTCTCGGTGGAGAGAGAAGTGAACAACGCAGAAAATGTCGATAAACCACTACTCCATGGACCTTCCCGAAACAACACTGTGGTGGCCCCAACAACAGCCTCATCAGCAGCAACAACCCATGTTAATGGAAGCAACCCCGAATCGCTCCTCCACTTCCTGGCCCTCTGCGGAGCCTCTGGGTCTCAACCTCAACCACCAAAACGACGACGTGGAAGAAGACGAAGAGGAAGAGGACCAAACAACGACCACTACACAGCAAGAGGAAACGGAAGACGAGAAGGAACCCATGTTCGAGAAGCCTCTAACCCCCAGCGACGTGGGGAAGCTCAACCGCCTCGTAATCCCCAAGCAGCACGCCGAGAAGTACTTCCCTCTCAGCGGTGGCGGTGGCGGTGGCGGCGAGTCGGGCGAGTGCAAGGGGCTCCTATTGAGTTTCGAGGACGAGTCGGGTAAGTGCTGGCGGTTTCGTTACTCCTACTGGAACAGCAGCCAGAGCTACGTGCTGACCAAAGGGTGGAGCCGCTACGTCAAGGACAAGCGCCTCGACGCCGGCGACGTTGTCTTGTTCGAGCGCCACCGCGCCGACGCCCACCGCCTCTTCATCGGATGGAGGCGCCGGCGACACGGCGACACATCGCCGGTGCACGTTAGCGGCAGGGCGGTTGCGCACGGGAAGAGTGGCGACGGGAGTAGTAAGAATGAGGGTGGCGGCGGCACCGGTGGTGGTCTGGGGTGGACCAGAGGGTTCTATTCTGCGCATCCTTATCCTACGCATCAGCAGCAGCTGCATAATCATCAGCCCTTGCCATACCAATATGACTGTCTTCATGCAGGTTGCTCTATCTCTTCAATCCAAATAAATAATTTATCTCTTTAGTCTCTTTTTCCCAAAAAATATGGATAATTTTCCTAAAAAAATTTATATTTGCCTTCTTCACTTTCACCTATTTTTTTTTTTTAATATTTTTTCTCATCCCCTTCTCTGCCATTCAGGTTTTGTGTAACAAATACTATAATCATATTTGAAATTAAAAAAAATATATATACATATATATAACACATTTTTTTATCTTTCATATATCCGTTAGATTTTTCTTTGACCCATATTTCTTTTAACAACATTTAATATTTCATTGACAATGTTAAAAACAATCAAAAATTTTACACTGAAACATCAAAATAAAATAAAAAAGAGAGAGTAAAATAGTATTACAACTCATAAGTTGTACTTGTAAATGTAATTCATCTATCCTTTCATAAATAACACTGCCTCTTTTTTTTTTTTTTTTGTTTTTTT
>Ga0209589_1002824_pt1:0-15000 | contig 30255 bp, 9 predicted proteins | sample CowpeawhiteBW_FD_187525 | JGI IMG/M metagenome (GOLD analysis project Ga0209589, IMG submission 187525) | Root nodule microbial communities of legume samples collected from California USA - Cow pea white BW (SPAdes) (version 2) | ecosystem: Host-associated > Plants > Roots > Nodule...
CACAATATTTTATTAATTTAATTTGTTTAGTCAATAATTCAAGTTCACTTTGAACTCTTGTTGGTCGCCTTTCATCCACAGTATTTCATGGCAAATGATTTGCATTGCTCTTAATAATAGGTCGTTATTCCTCAAATTATTTGAGAAACTTTTAACTGGATTCCTGAACCTTTAAATCATGTTTAACTAAGTCCCTAGCTAGACTTTTGATAGGACTCTATAAAAGTATAAGTACATAGTTTAAAAAAAAATGCAAATAGTCTAAATTAAGAGCATACATGTTTATAAAAAAATTTAAATAGTAAAGTTCTAAATTATTTGAAAATTTTCAAAATCAATTCTTTCTTCAAAATAAAACTCTAATAATAAAAAGTAATAAATTAAAAATTAAAAATTTTATGTTATTCCTAATCCATTCTAGTATGACAGGTGAGAAATAAACTTTGTTCTTGTGAAATATTGAACTTGTTTTTACTTTAACTGATAATTTTCACATGGACCAGCTATATGGTAAAATTTCTTTTTGTTTATTTCCCTACACACTTTTTTCCTTTTTTTCAATTGTTTTACTCATATCTCCAATATACTTTCACTTATAACACAACTTTTATTACATATTATTTTATTATTTTCATTGTGTGTGATTCTATTTAAGTGATGTATTCTCATTATTTCATCGAATCAAATAAATTATATAGGTATTTGACTATTTCTACGCCTTTTCAATATTTTATTTTTAACATAAAAATATTTAACTCTCAATTTTAAGTATTCAATTGCATAAATCTTTAATTGTTTGGATAACACAAAAAACTTATGTTATCAATTTTTTTTCATTTTTTTTTGTTTAAAGATAAAATATGCATGTCTAAATTTGAATAATTATTAGTTTAATATTTTTTTACGTGATTTCATTCAAGTGGTGCATTATTATCTTTATTATTATAAAAGAAAATCTCATTAAAATTTAGAGAAAAGAAATAAAAAGATGTTTGAAACATTTTTAAACATAATTTACTTGTTTCCTTTTTGTAATTCTTTTAAAATAAATTTTAACTTCATCATTTTTTTATATATTTTATTTGTCCTTTCTTCTTTTACCAATTAGATATATGGATGATAATGATTATCAAAGCTTACCTCAAAAATAAAGATGAGATAATACGATCCATATCCGCAATTCCCTCACCCCATTTCTATTGCTACTACTATTGCAGTAAAAAGTGACTGCAAAATGAATTACTGACTTTGTAGAAAAAATAGCATTTAAAAGTGAGTTAATTACATATTTATTTTCGTTAATAGTTTAATTTTTTAATACAAATAAAAGTAACAAAATATATATATATATATATAGTTAAATTTATCTTAGAAAATAATTTTACTATCTCGATAAGTCACCACAAATGTAAATATTGATTTAATTTATTTGACATCCAATTAAAAGCAAAAAATTAAATTTAAATTAAAAAAACAATAGTCTTATGTTAAAAATCATACATTAATTAGAGATATAATCGAATCATAATATATGAGAGGGATACAAATCACATTTCACAAATGGTATTAAATAGAGAGAAAATAATTTGATATCAAAGTCTATCTTAATCAATTTATTTAAAGTATTATGTTATTTAATATCTAATCTCATGATTGAGATATATATTTATTATATCAATAATCCACATAAAACTAAAATTGAGTCATATTGAAGATAAAACACTACAAAAAAAATTCTTAAATAATGACTAATTTTAATGACTAGAAATAATTAGTTATTATAGTGTCCAATTTATATACCAATTTATAAATTAAAAATTATTGGTGATAAAAATGGTTTCTATATTTTGAATAAAAAATTATAATCGGTTTCTAAATTGGTAACTAAAATCATTTTTATCATGAATTAGTATCTAAGTTGATCACTAATATTAACTACCAAAGAAATTAGTCTCTAAATGGTGTCAATTAGAAAATTAATCTGTAAATTGAATTTTAAATATATTTTTTGTCACTAAAATTAGTCATTATTTAAAAAATTTCTTTTGTTATGAAAAAAATGCTTTCCATTAGCTTGATTAATAAGAAATGGTCCTGGGTCCCGGGTGCTACCTTTCCTATACATATTCATTTTTGTTTAATTTTGGTTTTGTCTCTCACAAAAGGTTATTGAATATATAAGTCTGGCCTCAACTACCTTGGGAAGCCAAGTTGAGCCGAAAGAAACAAATTTACAAAGCTAAATTTGTTAACCTGAACTGTATAATGCACCTCCAAAATGCATGAAACTCATCATATACATATTCAGATACTCAGCCCACTTTCTCCCCATTCATAATCCTTTTTTCATGATTAAAATGAAGTGAACTTTGAGCTTTGAATCAGTGAATTTCGCAATCGCACTAGATATAGAGTTAGCTAGGTAGCTCTGGGGTAACTTTTTCGATGCGTAATCGCATTTTAAGCTTCAGATCTTAACTAGTTTAGTACAAAGCTAGGACCAAATGAATAATGTGAAATTCACAGCTGCGGCATCTCCATCCACAAAATATGCTAATTTACTTCAACAAGAAAGCCCTTTCCTTGTTGACCGAAGCCAGCAATCACAAATTGCCGTACTCATACTACAATACTCAAAATAACACTGATATTTCTTAGAGTTTTTAGTTTTAACATTTCATACCTAACTCAGCCCTAAAAAAAATCATATTGACTTACTGAATATCTATAACATAAAATTTTGTAGAATTCAACATATAACAACGTATAATAGTGTGTGGAAAAGAAATTCCCCTTCCCAGATGCATGAATACAGGGGTTACGTAGGATGTATGATATTTGGGTATGTTGTTTTTTTATAGGTTGCTCGCAATTTTTGGAGAATGGAGAGGGAAGTGTGTAGAAAAGGTTTAGGGTGGTATGGCATAGGCGTGCGAGCCACTTCACCACATTTTGGAGTTTGTTTGATTTAGTGTTGTGTACGTGGTTCTAGCGTGGATTCTCAACCATGTATATTCATGTATCCGTCACCAAAGAAGTGGGCAATTTTATTGAAGAAACCAGCACCAATCACTCATCCAATCCATTAACTTCATATGGTTAGTTAACTCGTTACTATAAAAAGAAACAGCGATTGTAAAGAAAATAAAGCCTCAAACACTTGTGTGATATATAAAATTCAATTAATTATGAATACTTGTCAAGTTTTACTTGTAAGAATCCGATTACACGTCGGGTCATTTATGAAAAGGACGTTAGTCTCACCACTTGAAAAGCATTTACCCTTAATTTCTATACTATACATGCATGCAATAAAAGAAATCTAGGTATAGAAAACTACATTCTAAAATGTTTTTAGAAAAAAAAGAAGAAAATAAAGTTGAATAAACTTTGCATAGCCTTATGGTTCAATAAACTATGGCTAGGGAACTTGTGCAATGTTAGGACTCAAATCCGGTCCTATCTTCTAGTCGGCCTTCACTTTATCGATATCCTACTTATTTAACATTAATATATATTTAGTAAGCGAATCTGGATATTTTCGTTAAAACATTTAAATTATTCTTAATAATATTAAAGTAGTATCTATGCTAATAAATATAATGAACCTAGATAATAAACAAGGAATATTCATGGGAATAATCCTCATACGTTAATTTAAATAAGAGTCACTAAAAAATATATATTTTTATTAGAAGTTATTTTTGACATTTTCGGGGGTTTTAACCCCTGCTAAAGGAGTTACCCGTGGTATGCTTTTCTCTTAGAAAAACTAGCATCGTTAACAGATTATTAGTGGTTTTCACTAACCCCTGGTAAAGCGATATTTACCAACGGTTTCAAAACCTATGGTATTTACCGATGATTTCAAAACCTCTAGTATTTACCAGCGGTTTTAGAAGCCCCATTATTTACCAACAATTTTGGAATCCCTAGTATTTTGCGGGCGGTTTTGCAAACCTATGCTAGTTTTTAGCAATTTTACATCCTTTATATTGAATGAAAGTACTTAAAGTCTCTTTTCAGTGTTTTTACTCTTATAATTCAATTCATTATTTATTTATGTTTATACTTAGTTTTCAAATTCCCTCAATTTTATTTGTTTCATTTTTGAATGAATATAATTCTTAAAATTCTAACAATTGGACATTTGTTTATAACTAGATAAAACATTCTTAAAAACAAGGAACATTGTTTATAAGTTCAAGATATATAACTACTGAGATTTAAAGGTGAACTATATGACTATGGTTAGAATGCAAACGCGAACAAAATAACATGAACAAACGTCAAGAAGTTACCTTTTCGAAAGTGGTTTCCCCCATTCATGTATTATGAAGCTCGTGTACCATAGTTTTCAGAAAAAATTTGCTCAATCTGGAACAACTTTTCATCATCTTCAAAGAGGTGCAAACTTGATGGGGATATTCAGCTGAGATAAACTTTGTTTGACTGTGTTGGTATCCGTTCTGACCTAATGAGTATTGGAGTCCCTGGCTGAAAGTGACTCTCCACTACTCGCACCAACTTCTGTTTTACAAAGAGGGCACGATGCATTTATCTTTAACCATTTGTCAACACACACCACATGAAAACCGTGAGAGCAAGGTAACTCTCTAAGCTCATCATCATCTGCGTATTTTGCTAAGCAAATGTAACAAACCTGGGACAAATTCAGAAATTTACCCAGTTAAATTATTCTCCACCACATGTGAAGGATCACAAATCATAACGATACATAATCATAACAAGATGCTTTCCAGATTTTTAAATAACACCACTCGAGCAACGTAACAGTACAAAGCAGTCTGTGTCTTTTACAAGGGCTGTAATTGCAGATGGTTTAATATATCAGTTTAGCAAACCAAATAGTGGTTGTAGTGATGCTTTGAGCAGATTCCAACAAATCCTTCTACACAATGACATTATGGTTTTGGGAGGACTATTTTTTAGGATTTCAATTTTCTATGAAAATCTACAACTATAATATAGTGAAAATGATAAAGAAAAAAGTCTTGGATTTAGAAAATCATGATTGGTGATTCCAACCTATGAAATTGTATTTAACTTTTTTATTGGTATTTATTGATATGTTTTGAACATAACACCTATGACTTTTTTTTAATTATATATGTCATTAATTGATTAATTTTTACCATTTTTGAGAATTTAAATCATGCAGTATACATTATCTAAACTACATAAAAAATAAAATATAGTAGTTATCCCACTGTGACCATTTTAGGATTGACCACTATGTGCCACCATCCATGATTTAAAACACTGGTGGTTCCAATTGGGGTTTCCACTTCAAGCCTTTACACTATAGTTAAAGTGCACCCGTATATGTAGATCAATTTGCAAAATTGGGCTTCACTTTGTTTTTGGTAGACTGTGTGTGATGTTAAACATAATAATGGGGTATAAAGAGCAAACCTCAGCTTCCTTTTGACACTATCTAATCTGAACCAACATTTCTTGTGTCTCCGATATCTTCTGTTTTTCACTAGACATCTAAACATGATAAAATTTCAATCATGATCCTTAAAGAATCATTATAATATCTTTTGTATTACAAAATTATGTATAAAATGCAATGATGCAAATGCAATGAATCAAACTTGAAAGAATAAAAATGTATTGTGTTCAATGGAAAATTAAACTGATATTCTACCAAAACCAGACTTTATTATTAATTACTACAAGCTGAGTGTGTGAGGAAGCACTTAAGATAAAAACTGAAATTAGAGTGAATCATGGTTAATTATGGGAAAAAAGAAGTTGAGAGAGAGGTTAAGTTGAATAGAAGAATAAGAAATGAGCACATGTATATTTTTTTTACTTAGGTTCTAAGGCCTTAAATTTGTGTGGTATAAGGGGTTATTATACAACAGCATTGACACGATCAGAATATCTTATCTGAGAACATAAAGAGCATAGAGCAACAACCTAAAAGTATATCCAAGAAGGCATGCAAAACTACCACTATCTTCAAAAACATCAAAGGCGGAAGAGAAAGAAGATACAATACAAGAATTTGATGTTATTCATATATAGGTGTTTCAACCAAACCGAGTATCGATAAATTTACTCAATTCTTTTTCAAATATTTTATTTCTTTAGTTAGACCATTACCATGATACTAAATATATTTTAATTGACACCACGACACAAATTTAAATATAATTACTTTAACATATTTTTTTCCTGATAAATCTTTTATTCGAAGAACAATATCATTAAAATACTTAACGAAATTGTAATAGGTTCTATAAATATAAATGTTTTGGATTTAATTGGTTTAGTTAGCGGTGACATAAGTAAATACGTATATATACATAGACACGGGAAGGGAGCACACAGGCTGGAGGTGCATCCAAATCTAATGTATAGGAATATTATATTAATTCCAAGACTTAATTTAAAAAAGAGATATTATTTGGAAAGTGCAGCAACATTTTTCTTCCCCCAATTTCTTCTATGTTTGTTTTTGCGTGTGTTTAAGGTCACTCTCTCACTCCTCCCTCTCCCATCTCATATGCTCTAATTATATCCAAAAACAGAACATAGCACTCCATGACAATGACGCGCCTTAAGGAAATCACAAATAGACCATATTCGCACACAAAAGCTATTGTTCAATTGTTGTAATAGCTTTAGGTTAGGTCGTAGCCAACGTGCGAAGCATCTGTGAACACATGAAGCAACTCTAATGCAACACGAACTACCGAACTTATATCGCACAATGCACAATCCAAAGCCACTTAACCTACAATTGCACACTGCAGAACAGACTTAGATGAAAGAGTGAAAATGAGAAATTAAGTGAAAAAAAAATCGAAAGTCATTACTGATTCGAAATTACGATTCACCAATGAAGATTCAAAAAGATAAATCCAGAGAAATTGAAACCTACGATTGAGAGAGGGCAAACGAAAGATCTTTTACTAATTGAGAAAGAGAAAACTTTGAGAGATGAAGTAGAGAGGAAGTAGTGTGGATTGTGTGCGAGCAAGAGAAGAAAAATGGAAATATTTCGGGTTAGGTCCGCAAGGAACAGAAAAGGCAAGCAACTCAAAAGGATATTTGAAAAGGGATAATGATATTTCAACAAAATTTTTTGACAAGTATTTGACAAAGGTGACGTGGTAGCAGTTTTTTTAATTTTTAATAACGGAAAATGTTAGTTCGCACGTGCAGTGGAGAGATAAACGAAAATGAAATTAAATGTCCTTTAGAGAGAGAAAATGAAGAGAAAAAAGGGGGAAAGTGAGGCCGGTCCGTTGCGCAGTGAGAGAGTGAAGAAAGAGAAAGGGGAAAGTGAGTCGGCCGGAGTTTGTGGTTCAGTGACAGAGATTTCGGCAACCATTTCGCCGGTGGGGGTGGAGGCTCGTTGTCAGTGAAACCGAAGACTGTCCCTATCATCAAGAAGACGAAGGTTTTGGAGTGGGTAGTGTTTTGCGAAGTCTGGGTCCACGTTGCTTGGTCGGCGACAACCGTTTGGTGGTCGTGTCCGTTGCATTGTAAGTTTCTTTTGGTCCCATTACACATTTGCATAATGTGTTGGTTGATGATGAAGTTATTCTCGTTTTGGTAAAGTTTTTTTTTTTTTTTGTTTTGCGAACAAGTTGGTGTTCTACATGTTGGTTTTTGATGTTGTTGGGGAAAGTGATTTGGTGGTGTTATGGTGAATGTTAGTGAATTTTTGAGAACCTATTTTTGTCATTCGGTGTTGTCTGTTATAGAGGTCTAGGTACTTGAAAATTTGGAAGAAACCCCATGTTTTCTAAGTCCGTATCTGTGTCCTCGTTTGTTGTTGTCTGTAATGTAAAATTTTTGGCAGTTACGTCATTTGTATTTGATTTCTAGGGTTTTGTTACTGGGAGGTTAAAAATGTGAGGTTGTTCAACGATGTCATGTATTCCGTGTTGTGTAAGAAATATATTTTGCTTTGAGCCTACATCCCCATAATGTTGATTTGGTTACTTTAGAGTTCTCATTTGTGCGCCTGTGTGATTATACTCATAAAACTTTTCCATTAAATAAGCATAATTGTTGGTCATTATGAAAAAAAAAGAGAAAAATATTATGTGTGACCTTTGAATATCATATTCTGTTCAGGTAGTTTGAGGGTTAGTGAAAGATCCTTTGTCCATGAAAACGTAGTGGTCGGAGTAGTTGGTCATCATAAAGTTATGGCTGGTGAATGTGGATTGAATGAGAAGGTATTTTTATGTTGTAATTTGTAGATTGGGTTGACATGAATTTGTTGTATAAATCGAAATGAAGTATTAATTTTTTTCAAATATTTTGAATGTTAGGCTCGATTGCGTACTTTTTGTTACACAAAGTGGATTGGCCAAATGAATGGGATAATCTTAGATAGGCATCGCGAAAGGATTCAGGGTACACCATTCAAATGGTGTTTGGACATGCAAGAACCATTAAAGATATGTAACCCTCTTTTGCTTGAGTTATTGAAGCGTTGACTACCTGCTCAGGAATCATTTCGTGTCATGCAACGGTCAATCCCGTTTACTTGTGCTGACATTTGCATGTCTTTAAGATTGTCGGTTGTTGGGTTAGATGTAGATTTTGATAAAAGTGTTTGTGGGGTAGTGGGTGGACTTCTGCAAGACAGAATAGTAACCGTTGAAACTGTTATTGAAATAATTCAGGGTTTGGTAGGTAGTGATTCTAATGAAGTTGATAACGTTTGTCATTTGTACATATTTGTTTGTTTTGTTGTGCTTTACTTTCTTAGGAATTCAAAAACTATTAGTAATATGCGTTGTAGTGTTTTAGATGATATAGATGGGCTGTCGAATTACAAATGGGGTAAGGCAGTTCATAGTTTTTTAGTTAAAAGTTTAAGTCGCGGGTTTCTGGCACTCGAGCAGAGAGAGCTTTGCTTAAGTGGTGCAACACCAGTTTTGCAGGTACACTAAACTTCATTTACTAAATTTTCTTGATTTGTAGAATGTTTAAAATGTAATAATGCAACATGTTGTTTTGTGTAGATATGAGCTGTAGAAAGACTTTCATTGTGTGGCCCATAATTGCAGTTAATTTTTCCGAGAATATTGGCGTGGCCGGATGTTCACTTCAAGTCAAGACGGATTGAGAAGTTGTTCCAAGAGAGCAAAGTATTTTTTCTGTGCAACGATTTGTTCTTCATACCAATTTTTTTTCTTCTATAACAGTAATTTGTTTGTGTGGGTTTTGATTAGATATGTGGGGAATGGAGGCTGAGAGAAGAAGATAAGCAAAATATTATGATTCGTGAAGCGTTGCAACTTGGTGACGAAGCAAAGTCTGAAAAATCGCATGTGGATATCAAGTTGGCATCGACAAAAGTTCTGCTACAGAGGTTGAGAACCTATAGAACACGGCTATGGATGATGAAGGACGAAATGACTTTAATGCGCGAAGAGATATCATTGCGATGTCATGGTGGAATTGACAAGGGTGTGCAACATGGGGAAGGCAACGACGGTGATGAGGTCGAGGTGGAGGTTGGACACCGTGAGCATGATGAAGAACTAGCTACTGATGGTGCAGACGTCGTTCAAAGAAATAGTGCTGATGATGTCGGGAAAGGCCTTGATATGAACCGTGCATCCCGTGGAGGCTGTTCTATTTGCTGCGAGTACAATGATGTACTTTGAACGATGTCGATATGGTCATGTTTAATTGGTTATGTTGTTTGAGATTAGTTATAATCTGTTGATGTATGTTATTAATGTAGACCCATGTCCTGACTGACTCACGGAGGATGATTGTTAAGAGACGACAATGGGCATTGAGAGACTACGTTGCCTACTTTCGTGCAGGACTGATTGTGTTAGAGGACATTTTGGCTGCTGATTTTGTGAGATTTATTATTTATTATGTTGTATTTTTTTTGTCAATGTTTGTAAGTTAATTGATAGTAGTCATATTGTGTTGTAGTTGTTTGCCCCAATTGTGCATGACGATCATTGGTGGTGTTACGTCGTAAATTGTCAAGAGAAAAAGTTGTATGTGCTAGATTCGATAGGCCACTCCAACAAAAATCGTAAAAGAATAGACAACGCAGTTGTAAGATTAGAATATTGTGATATTGGTTTTGTATAGGTTGTCACATATTACTAGTTGGTTAACTTAATGGGTCGTTATTATTTTTACACTGTAGGCTCATATTTTGGGATTACTTTTTGGGATGTTGATGAAGTGTTCGGAAGATGACTTCCCAAAATTTGAAGTTCACTGCGAGATAACTCCCATTCAACCCAAATTGTGAGTTTATCATTTATTCTTTAATTGCACTGGAGTTTGGTGATGAAGTGTGTTTATTTACATATATTTGTGGTGTTGTTTAGATATGATTGTGGCATTATTGTTCTTCAAATGATGGACTTGTGGGATGTCAGAAGAAATTTGATGGCAATACCATGCCTAATTACACTAGTAAGTTGTAGTTAGTCCATGAATTTTTATTATAATTTTTGTTAAAGATTGATGTATTTGCACTAACATATTTGTGAGTTGTTGGGCATGAACAACTTCAACTGATCAGACAACAATACATTTGGCGTTGGATTCTAGATGTTGACAATATCTATAGGCAAGAAGTCCTACAGTACTACGACGCACTTTTATAAAAGATAGTTGTGGAGTAAAAAGGATGGGTGGTATACATTTACTATGAACTTTTGTTACATTTTTTGGGAAGGCCATTCAGTTGTTGTACATATTAACTTGAAAACTTAATGACAATACATTCCTACTTTGTTGATTTATATTTGTATAGTATTTTTAAAACATTCAGGTCCAGTGTACACAGTGTGTGTCACTTAATGAATATTCTGTAGTTGAATGCATAGTGTAAGTGACTATTTAAATTTTGTAATATGTAGTTTATAGTGTGGGATGACCACAACCACCCACATGAGTCCATTTATATGGTTCAGCTACCAATAATTGTAGACTGTGGAATGTGTGGATGACAATTCTATGTCAGATTACAACAGCAGGTTCAAATGTTTATTAGTTATTGAAGTGCAAATACGAAAACCCACCACTAGTCCCCACATATTAGTGGTTTAGTCCCCAGTTAATGTATGTTTTCATTTATTTGAAAGTGGACTATGAACAAACGAACCAGTTAAATGAATGCAGCTTTGAATGAATCATCATCGATCGTAAAAGGAAATGTATAGAAAGTCTCGACTATCCATATGCGGTTATCATAATCATCAACTCTACTCCCCACATATTTTGTCGTAACTCCCCGCATTGGTTTGATGTCTTTATTTTGGTTCTTGTTAATTGGTTGGCTTGGATTTGGTTAATTGTAAGCAATATATGTCTGACTGAATGGAATATTATTGATGTATTTAGTAACTTTAAATTCATTGTATTGGGTTATTTTTTGCAGCTTTGTTAGAAAAGTTTGCCCAAACTCCCCTAACATATATGGTAGAAAATTTAGCCCCAACTCCCCAAACATATATGTATAACTCCCCACATCTGCGTGGCATGTTTTACGCATGATTTTGGAGTTTAAAAAGCACAATATTCAGTGAAAGCAGTGTTAATTTCAGGTCTAAAATTCATCAATAATTTGCATAATTGTTTATGTTCCAATAAGGACATTTAACTAAAATTGTGTACAGTACTGATTAAGTTGAACTCCACTCCCCAAGTAGTTGCACTTAACTCTCCACTTACCATTACAAGTTTGAATTTTGCCTCTACTAAGTCTACATCCAACCAAATTACTTGATTTGGAATGGATAATAGAGGGGAATATTTGTTGGGCTAAATCAAACACAAATGATGTGTTTACACATTTTAGTAATTGTGTTCGCTTTTTCTGCAGTTTTCTTAAAAAAGTTTGCCTTTACTCCCCACATATGTATGCATAAGTCCCCATATATGCGTCAAATGTTTTTTACTGATTTGTGTAGTTGAAAATGCATAAAATTTAGTGAATGCAATGTTAATTGTTGTACTGGACTTCGTCATTGAGTTACATCATGGCCATTGCTCGACTAAGGCGATTAAAGAAGAGTTTTTATTCAACGTGGAAGCAGTATTGAAAAAGTCCAACTGTACTCCCCACATAGGGGTGAGTAACTCCCCTTTTTTGTAACAGGTTTTTACTTGGGGTCCATTGAGGGTACACTCCCAATTAGAGTTGGGTCATGAAAATTAATTTTTTTCTTAACGAATGAAATATGAATAAGGTATTTACCACTTTTAAATAAAGTTTATTTGTTTGTCCTGCAACCTGTAGCTTTATTCCAAAAACTTTGCTCCAAATCCCCACTTACAGCGTCATTACTCCCCACATCGGCGTCAGCTGTTTATACAGTTGTGTGCACAAATTAAATCCACATACTTCCGTTAATTCAATTCATCTGACACAGACACATCAACAACACACTGTACAAAAAAACATGTAATTATAAACAAATTCGCTCTATGTAACATCAAACTAAAACAAACAACATATTTTTAAGCTTGACCTCACCATATTCTTATCAAATGCTCTCGTTATGACTTTGTCACCAACTCTGGCATTCATCTAATGCAATAGTCGAGGGAACTTGTTCATCCGACATGTCAACTTTGTGTTGCACACAAGTAAATGATCAAATGACCATAACTGCAACAAATAAAATAAATTACAATGGCATCTTCAGCACAATCAACATCAGTATTTCAACACAATAAAAAACAATAATGTACTTACCTAAAGCAAATAAACACAGCCCACAACATCAAAATGCTTTGCACTTGACTCGTTCTTCAATCCCAATGAAGCAATGCACAAGCTACTAACCAAGTACTCATACACTAATGTACCCCAATTATATTTGTCGATGTTGTCAATATCATCAACTATCTTAAAAATTATTTGGAAAACACTATCCTTTTTATTGGGCAATAAGAATTCTGATATCCCTAACAAAATGTAAATCCTGCAAAAGACTTCTACACCACCAACATCATCATCATATTTCAAAAGATAGTCGTATATCAACTTAACAGTAAGTGTTTCACCCCCAAAAATATTCAAAGTGTCACTATCCAAAATGGTCTCATTTAAATCAATTCTTTCACCCAAAACCCTCAAACCTAACCCTAAACAAACATCTAATAGATTAAATTCTACGACTTGGCCACCAATACGAAAACCGCCCCTTCTCTCAACCCAGTTGTAACATAACAGACTCAAAAGTTTCCTACTAATCTTCACCGAATCGGTTAACATGGGAAACCACCAAAATGGAGTGCCTTCAATATAGTTCTTCTGTTGCACACTTAGTCTATTGTTTATAGCACCGATAAACTTCGTTTTGCATAAATGACCAAATAAAATCTGGATAACATAACAAACAAGTAAATGTCATTCATTATAATTGCACAACTATAAGAACATGACTCCAGATTAACAAACCTTCTTCTCCTCCCACAAATCAACATGTCCATCACGTTTGCGGTCCATCTTCTAATCCTACAACGCCATACACATCACACAGACCACATGCATCACAAAATATGACATGTAAAGGCAACAGTAAATTTACCCAACGTCAACACCCTATACACAAATCGGACAACCAAACACAAACATAAATTGCTCATTCACCAACCATATCTCTTAAAACAACAAAAATCACCAACAACCACATCCACAACCAACTATACACATCCTCTGCGTAATACGAACGAAATACATTACCTTTGGGTTAAATAAATTAAATGGGCTCCGCCAAAGGTTCAATTGTACGCTTGGGCTGACGAATTCCTTGTCGTCGACGACTTCTTCTACGACCTGTCTCCGGTAGCCCACCCAAACGGTGTCAATGAATGCAATTATCCACCACTAATCTGCAATGCTTAACTCCTCTCACTCTCTCATTCTCGTTCTCGCTTTATCCCTCTTGCTCTCTATCTTTCTCGCATTCCCTGATAACGCCTCCCCCCCCCCCCCCCGCGAAATGGTTGCCGGAATCTCACTTTCCCCCTTTTCTCTCTTCACTGTCTCACTTCGAAACCCCCTCTGGCCTCACTTTCCCCTTTTTCTCTCTTCACTTTCTCACTTCGTAACCCTCCCGGCCTCACTTTCCCCCGTTTCTCTCTTCACTTTCTCACTTCGCCGGCCTCACTTTCCCCCTTCTCTCTCTTCACTTTCTCACTTCGCAACGGACCGACCTCACTTTCTCCCTTTTCTTTCTTCAGTTTCTCTCTCTAACGGACATTTAACTTCAGCTTTTTTTCTCTTTCCGCTGCATGTGTGAACTAATTCATTTTTAATTAAAAATTAAAAAAACCGCTGCCACGTCACCTATGTCAAATACTTGTCAAAAATTTTTGTGGGAATATCATTATCCTTTGAAAAGTGAGAAAAGAAGTCTCATGAAAAAGGGAAATGAAATTTTTGGACGATTCATTCAAAAAATCTCGTACACGTACCAGGGGTTTAAGAAACCCCTCCTATGTGGATAAATTACCTAAGGTTATTTGAACCTCGAGTAATAAACCTCCACCAAAATTCAAGATTTTTGTAGTGAGTAGCAATGAAGAAAAAAGAAGATACTTTGAATGATCTAGCTTATGGTCTTCATAATTTTTGACTAGAACATTTTTCATGCACACAATTGAATAGGTAAACTTAGTCTTATGTCACATTTTTATCACGACAACTAGGAGGGCAATGTCACAAGAAGAAGGGGATGAAGCAAATTTGATTATACAATGAGCTATCGCAAAGATGGACAAGTCCTTATCGAGTACGTGAAATTTTGGGGAGGAGGCTTATCGATTATAGTTGCTTGATGGAAGAGCCATCCTACGAACATGGTATTGCCAATCTGTGTTTGTATTATATTGTTTTGCCTAGTAAGGTTTTTGATGAGGCATGAATAATAAAAGGGTTTGCAAATAAAAACGGCATCATTAGCGCAAATGTATGAATTAACTACACAAATAAACTATAGTTACAATGAA
>Ga0209589_1002824_pt1:20000-30255 | contig 30255 bp, 9 predicted proteins | sample CowpeawhiteBW_FD_187525 | JGI IMG/M metagenome (GOLD analysis project Ga0209589, IMG submission 187525) | Root nodule microbial communities of legume samples collected from California USA - Cow pea white BW (SPAdes) (version 2) | ecosystem: Host-associated > Plants > Roots > Nodule...
AAGCTCTAGACTATGACAACAAAATCAGTGCATGACAATGCAACAGAGATTTCTAGAATTGAATGTAGATCATGAATGCATATAAACTGATGACATCAATGAATTAGCCCATAACAGTAGCAACACACCCACACTAATTCACTAAAATGCATGCTGAGAATTATGTCAATATGCTATGCAAATGCTAATGGTAGATTTAAGACCCAGTTCACAATCCAGAATTACCATCTGAAGTCATCCCCACTAGTTGGGTGATTTAATCATAATGCATATTTATTCTATGGAAAAGGACCTAAGAGAATTAATGTTAACAAAGGGTAGAATGTATGAACCTATGAAAAAATTGATGTAGGAAATTAAGGTAATGACAAAAAAAGTGCAAAATCAAAAAACAACAACAGAATGGTAAACTTAAAGATTTAGAATTAAAAATTGCAAAGAAAACATGAAACTGAGTATAATGATATGCTCATGGATTCATATACACTCGAGAAGACATCTCGATATTGTGTGCCCACTTTGGGGTCACTTGGTTTCCAAAACGAAACATTTATCTGTGCAAAATTGTGAATTATGCTCAATCATTAACTCAACAACACAAACTAAACTTAAAACTGGAAAATGGTGGTTGTCGTGCTTAACTAGATCTACATTTTGGAGAGGAAAATTGTGGTGAACAAGATGCGCGAAGTGGTCTAGTTTAAGGTGTAGGTCAAGACTCGTGTTTTTCCACAGGTGCGTCGCGATGAATTATGATCCAAAACTACTTTTAGAAATTTATTTTAAAAGAATAGCCTAAACAATTGTCCTAATTGAAATCTATATTAATGGACTTTTAGGAAGCTTGACGTCCTCTTTGGCCCATGAGATAAGCATTTAAGAGTCCTTAGGCCCATTGTGTTTCTCATCACTTCTTTGAAACTCCTCTTGTAATGTTTGATATGCTTGTTTTGCACTTGTGGCCCCTATTATTCTTGGAAAGATTGTGTCATCAACTGGTTGTTGAAAGGCAAATAAAGCCCTTGAATCCTTCTACTTGTTTTCCTTCAACATGTTCTTTTGAGATATAGTAAGAGTGGAAATGTCTTCCGGAATAACGAATCTCTCTTCTATAATGTGCCATAAGTCTTGGGAGCGAAAGAATGTCTTCATTTTGATACTCCAAAAATCATAATTTTATCATGTGAAAATAGGTACTAGAATTGATGATGTTTGATTGGTAGTGGCCATGGGTTGAGAAATTTTGTTTGAAGTTGTGTAGAATTGAGTTATAGTGTTTCTTTGAAGTAGTTGAAAATTTTATCTACGCCTAGTAGATGATAGAACATAGCTCTAGTACCATTGATAGTACTTTGAGGTTGTGAAAGAAATAGTTGATGGGATAGAGAAAATTGTGGAGAGAGTAGAATGTGGAAGTAGTAGTTGGAAGTTGTATGTTATGTAGTTGTGAGTGGTGTGTTAGATGTTGTCTTACTTGTTGTCATTCATAAAATAGTAGAGTACATGTGGTATGATCCTATCCAGCAAAGAGTACGATCATTTTTGAATTTGATAAGAACATGAGGCCTAAGCCAAGAACAAAGAGAATCATCTCTTTAATGAAATAAAATTCAATATATGACTAAAAGTGTCTACATTACTTTTTAGTACGTTTATATAGGCACAAAAGTTTAAGTAAACTTAGAAACTCTAAAAGAAAGCAAAAAGCCAAAAAAATATAAAAACATAAACTAATTTCTATAAAAAAGCCTAAAGCCCAAAAACATAGATACATAAATTAATTTTTGGCATAAATATACATTTGGTCTCTATTTTTGTTGTTTTTATTCAATTTGGTACTTATTTTCTTTTTGTGTTCAATTAGGTCCTTATTTTCGTCAAATTTTGGTCAATTTGGTCATTTTGACTAACCGTATTTATATAGTTAATGTTTTTAAATAGTACATGCCACGTGTCAACTCCTAGTTTTTTTTTTGTTTTTTTTAAATTTTTTTAAATTTTTTTCTGAATTTTTAAAAAAAAATTAAATCTTTTTTTTAATTTCAAAAAAATTGTCCATGTGTCAAGTCAGAATTGTGCCACGTGTAAATGTTAGTGTCACGTGTCAATTTGTGGTTGTATTATTTTTTTTGTTCAATTTAGTCTCGATATTCGTTATTTTTGTTCAATTGAATTCTTATATTCGTTACTTTTGTTTAATTTAGTCTAATTTTTTGTTAAAATGGAACAATTTAATTTTTAAAATTGATATTATTAGTTTTTTTGAAATTCAATTATAAATTATCATATTTAATTATAAATCGAATATAATTCTTATGTTCAATTGTTAAATAGAATATAATTATTTAAATATTATTAAAATTTTAAAAATATATATTAACATTTTGTAAAATTGATATTTAAATCTAAAATATTTAATATTTTTATTATATTTTAGATATTAAAATCTAAAATATTTTATATTTTAATTTTAATTTTAAAAGTATTTTAGAATATGAATATTAGAAAAAAATAATAATAATTATATTCTTATAATATTTTAAATAATTATATTCTATTTAGCAATTAAATATAACAATTTTAATCAATTTATAATTAAATTTAATAATTTATAATTGAAATTAAAAAATAATTAATAAAATTTTCAATTTTAGAAAAAATATTAATATAATTTGTATAAAAGATATTAAATGTGGTGTTAATTTGAAAAGGACAAAATTGATTTCTTTTAACAAAAATAGGGATTAAATTCAACAAAAATAGACTAAATTGAACAAAAAAAAATAACACAACCACAAAGTGACACTTGGCACTAGCATTGACACGTGGCACAATTGTGACTTGACACGTGGCACAATTGTGACTTGACACGTGGACAATTTTTTTGAAATTAAAAAAATTAATTTTTTTTTTAAATTTCTTTTACATTTTTGGGTTAAATATGTTTTTGGTCTCTTAACTTCAGTGAATTTTGAAATTAATCCATTTCGAAATTTTGGACCAATTTAGTCCTTCATCTTTCGATAATATATTTAGAACCTCACCACTCTTCTAAGTGTTTTTACTCAAAAATTTCACTCGTGTTTCACCCTTTGTAGGCTTTTTCTCGAATGTACTCTCTTGTCTTTTACCACTCAATTCCCTTTAGCGCTTGACATAAAACTCTAATAGCTTAATCAAAGAGTATACAAACAATGTGAAAAATGTTCCGAGATCTAAATCTTGACTCAAGAGGTCAAACAAAAACAAAACTCTAGACAAAGTTTCAAGAAATTTTAAAGACACAAACTAATAAAATTAGAAAATAATAGGACTACCAAAGAGAGTTAAAGGAGACAACACGGAAACTCTAACAAAAAGATTGACTGTAATTAAATATATCAATAAACCACAAATAAAATTACAACAAAAATTTGTGTTGAACTTCTTCTTTTTTTCTCTTGGATCCATACTTTTCTTTTTTCTTTTTTTTTTCTTTCAAAATATATTTGTTTCTTTTTAACTTGGATCCATAATTCTTTCTTTTCTTTTCAATTTTGTAGCTCAATACACAAACAAATAAAACTAAACATATTGCCCTTCAAACCCCATCTCCATAAATCAATGTAATTACACTTGCAAAAAGTTAATTGGGACTACAATTAACAGAAAAACACAAAAAGAAAAAAATTTCACAAATCAAATGTAGAAATACAATTTAAACGAAGAACATGTAAATAAAAACACGATACAAAATTGGACAAAATCTTATAGGGTTTACTCCTTATGAAATTCTAAGAATAATGAAACAAATAGAATTTCAAAACAAAGCGCAAAACACACAAACATTCAAAAAATTTAGTCTTTTTTTTTATATGACAGAAAAATAAGATAGAAGTGGAAATTCAAACCAAAAGCTTGCTTTAAGTACCAGATGATACGATCCTATCAAGGGAAGGGTACGATCGTTTCTAATTTGAATCTTCTAGAGGCACAACAAAATTAAATCAAATAAGAACGTGAAATAAGACAAGGATGGAGGACACCACAATCTAGCAAATTGATGATTCAAGTGAAGATTCGCCACAAAGATGTCAATCTTTGATAAGTACTTGAGGCCTAAGCCAAGAACAAAGAGAATCGTCTCTTTAATGAAATAAAATTCAATATATGACTAAAAGTATCTACATTAGTTTTTGGTACGTCTCTAATGGGCACACAAGTTTAAAAAATCATAGAAACTCTAAAAGAAAACGAAAAGCCCAAAAACATAAAAACATAAATGAATTTCTAGAAGAAAGCCCAAAGCCCAAAAACATAGAAACATAGATTAATTTTTTCTAAAAACTATTTTTCAAATGTGTTCATAATCTTCACATTCTTTAAGTTTCCTCCCTCATGGAACATTATAAGCTTCAAGGAGACATGTTTGGATCTTCAAGGTTGTCATAGATCCTTTGAATTGGAGATAGTCCTTTCTCAACATGAATATTTATAGACTACATCTCACTTACATGATTATCTTAGAACATTCTAATTAGAACTTATGTAGAATGTTCTTGATTTCTATACTAGAATTTTTATTACATTTCAATACTTTTATCTTAAGGTTTTTTAGATTTTTTAAAAAATTTGCATTGCAGAACAAATCCGAGCTAAACATTACTTTTAAATCCAATTATACCTCAAGATAAGCGTAATTGCATTCATGAATCCTTCACATGGAACGTAGAGATATATCACCATTTGCATTAAAAGTATAAAATTGAAATAACTTATAGAAGGTAATAATTTTACCTCTTAGAACGGCCATAATTATAAATTTGGTTTTTGTTTTTCTGTAGGTAAAGTAATTTAATATAAAATAATTAGTTGACAGTGATTTTTAACACCTTTCCATTTTCTTTTGGTTACAAGAACACCGTTCCTTTTGATGAACAGAGTGTAATGATCTGTAAAAAGAAGGCTGTAACGAGGCACTGTGATCTATACAGTCGTTGTGTCGATCGGGTCTTTCGTGTCAATGATTGTTAGCTTCCGTCATGAAGATAAACATTTTTTTTTTTTTACTTTTTAGGTTGGACTTTATATCTGTCCCCTTCTCCATTACATCACAAAAGAAGAGAAGAGCCCCCATGCCACTAGCTACATGCATAATTTAATCATGCTGATATACGAATAACCACATAACATTAGGACATCGATGATTGCAGCATATGAAAAAAATACAAAAGTGTGCTCATTACTAAAATAATAATTAATTCCTCCACGTTATCGTCTTTCAACTTTCACTTTAATTTCATAAATGTGAAGAAAATACACATTGTAAAGATATAAGACTATATTCAATATAATTTAAAAATACAAAGTGCAGAAAATGAATCCCATTATTGATTTATTACAGTATGAAAATGATGTAAGACCATACTGCAGCTACACACAAATTCATCTATGGCCAAAAGAAGAACCCTATAAACTCCAAAACATTGTTCTTGCGTTGAGAAATGACCCACTTGACCATATAGAATGTTTATTATACTTTTAGGTTAAATATTTATGGACCTCAATTTTTATTTTCTCTTTGGACTTGTTTGGTCACTTATCACATATTGCTATGGGAATCCATTATGTTCTTAGGGTTTCCATTTCCTTCTTCTCTTCTATTTGGATCCTCAGTAGCAATCTCAGTCACAGCACCACTGCTTATATGATTCAGCTCAGACGGTTCCATTCTGCTTATCTCCCCAATCTCAATAATCTCATGACTGTTTGGTTCTTGCAATTTCATTAGCTTATTTCTCTTGGCGTTTCTATAAATCAAATACAGCACCATCTGAATTATGCCGAATAGAAAACCTAGTGTATTTGGGAGCTGCATCATCCAAATGGAAACGTAAATAGAATTTTATTTTTTTTTTTGTATAGGTTATATCAGATCGAAAGGAATCAAATTAAAATGTTCAGCATATAAGTATGAGATGAGATTTTTGTTTTATATAATAATATAATAGGGGGACCCTTATTTTCATTTGACTTCTTTTTTGATATGGGACTCAATAGAGTGCGTACAGGTAGTAAATTATGATTAAATTGACTTTATCACTTATTAAAGCACAAGGAAAAGTAATGGGAAGGAAATGAGGAAAGTGATAGTGGAAACGACTTAGTCCGAATAAGACAAAAGTTTAATGGTGAATATAATATGAATAAATGCTCCTAACAAACCCACATAGCATCATGATTGAATTCAACTTACAGCGATGTAGTAGTCGTTGAGGAGAAGGCCATAGAAGAACCACATGATAGCATTTAAGGTCAAAAAGAAGGACAAACTTAAAGGCATGAATTCCACACTTTTCGTCTTTATCACACGTTTCTGCATGCATGCATCAATCATAAGAATTAACTTTTTAACACGATTTAAGTAATAATGGCCTTCTGAATGCTTACCATAATCCCGAGAGGAGCAGCGAATACGCTTATATTGAAAACGAGAGAAATCCATCCAATCACGGAAAGACGTTTGGATCCTTTTGTTAGGAAGAGAGTTAAAAGAAGCATGGCTCCGAACCCAAACACATCCAACAAGAGAATAATCATGATGGTCGAAAGCTGTGACATATTTCATACAAGGAAAACTAATTAGTTTTTGGATTTCACAACTACATTTTCATAATTTTCTCTTCATGATGTATTTTAAATGATTTTAGAATATATAAAAATGAAAAAAACAAATAACCACTTAAAAGATCATAAGAGAAAATTATCAAAAGGAATGGAAAGATTAGCAGGAATATGAAGGAGTGATAAGAAGGAAAACCCTGGTTTTGCTCGGTGCATAAACTAAGAAGACGACTAGGTAGAATGTCTCTATCACACAGCCAAAGGAGTTAATAGTAATGAGAAGGAGGGTACCCTCCCTTTTTACGAGTGCGTAATAAATCCAGAGCATTGAACTGAACAATGCAACAATATAAGGTAGTGATTGAAACCCTTCCGCAGACTTCTTCTTGTATATTTGGTAAAAAGTTGGTCTACATTTATCATATATATTCAATATATTAGAAAAAGCATATATGCTTCTCATCCATTAATTACAACAAGTGTGCTATATTAGAAAATCACTTACAATGGAGCGAGGAACACCATAAAGGAGATGATGTTGCCTAATTACAGGAAAACAAAAAACAGGAGACATCCATCAGTACCTATGAACAGATTGAGATTATTAATATTATTATCATAATTCATTATATTACTACAATAACCTCCTCCTCCTACTATTGTTATTCTTTCTACCAAGGTGCTGCCCTAATTCAATAGTGTTGCTTTCAAGTATTAGGATTTATTATTCTTTATAAACTACAACAATACCATGCAATGTTCGTTCCGCATATAGTTCAGATATCATGTTGGTAGTAATGTCTCACATATTTCCCATGCAGAAATAGTATATTTTTTTACATGCCGCTTTAGATCTCCATTAATGAGGTCAAGGTTAAAGATTTTTTGCGAATGGGGATAGCGTAATAACAAAGTGGAAAGTGAATATTACGAGTATTTTTGTATTTATTGATGGATTTTTATTGGAGGAAATAAATCCGTAGATAAAATTAAATTTATAATGTAGATAAAATTAAATTTATCATTGAAATTTATTGACAGGTTTTAGAATTTAAATTACTGACAAATATTTCTTTGGGTAACAAATAGGTCGGTGAAATTCATCGGTAGGATCTATGGATAAATTATAATATATATTATCTTCCATCAATAAATTTCATCAATATTTTGTTATTCCTATTATCAATGAATATTTTTGTCAGTAAATATCAAGGGATACTTCCATCATGTCTTAAGAGGAGGAGGAGTAGGATGAGCAATATCGACAATGGCAAGGTGGTGACGGTGTCGGTGGTGGTGCAATAGAGGCTCATCGATGGTGGTGGTTGGAGTTGGAGGAGGAAGAAGAAACCGATAAATTTTACGACTACAAGAGTGCGTCAAAAATTGTCGACGGATTTTAGATCATCAGTAATTATTGACAAGTTTTGTGATTTGTCATAAATTTTATCAACCACTATTTTACTGGAAAATTTTTTATCGTTGATAATTTGTTGGTAAACTCAAATTGCAAACAAACTTTTCTTATTATTGAGAAATTATGTTCGTCGATAATACATAATTCTTTTATAGTGGAGGTTATGTAACAAATTAATACTAGTTTGTTGTAAGACAATGAATATAACAATAACACGATAAACATTAAAGAGTAATTAGTATAATTAGGGTAATAATTGGTAATTGAAGTAATCTTTTGTTATATTATCATAATGTTATAGTCCTTTTGGGATCAAAAGATATGTCAACATTATATTTTAAATGGTCTTCTACCTTGTAGTTTAGTGTTGTGGTGTTACAAAGTTGGAGAATGTTTTTTTTTTCTTTTGTAATCTCCTTTATGTATGCACTGGAGTGTGTCATTTTGTTAACGTTAAGCTTCTTGTGGTAGATTTGGAAGTTTTCTAAAAGAAAAATCTTCATATCCTCTTAATCTATTTATTTGAAACTATTTTATCTAGTTGACCAATATTTGTTGATATAATTTTTAAATAACTATTATAAAAATTAACAACATATCTTTTATATTCAAATTACATTAGTGCATGTTTTTTTTTCATAAAGATATAAAAACAGTAAATTTCTCATATAGAGGAAAGAGGTTCACTCGGGAGATATAATACCAATGAGACCTAAGACCAACAACAAAAGGGATTGACACTACTCTGAATTCAAAACCTTAAGACAATAAATTTATGGGTCTTCATCCTTATATAGTGTTTCACTTTCTCATTTCTACCCAATGTGGGACTTAAACTCAAACTTAAATTCCCAACAATGTCCCTCTCAAGAGTGAGTTCTTTTCACATTGGTACATTTCCTCTCCAGCAGAAACATTCCTAACAATAAGTAGCCATTTTCCATACTGTCGTTCTTTTTAATAGGACATGCTTACCTAGATCCTTGCCAAGAAGACTTTAGATAGAGGGACCATATATTGTAGTCATCTGAGCTGATGACCATAATCATCAGCTCTGATACCACTGTTAGATCTTTAAAGGGATGATCACTGGAGAGAAACCAATGAGACCTGAGTCCAACCACATAAGGAATTGACATCACTTTTAACCAAAAGCCTTAAAGTAATGAGTTTATGAGTCTTCATCCTTATAGTTCTCTACTTTCCCATTTATACCCAATGTGAGACTTATACTCACTTAGATTCCCAACATTGACACTACATGATATATATGAGAGAACTACACAAATGAAAATAATAAATAAAAAAATAAAGCGGGAATATGATATAGAGAGAGAGATATAGTATTAGTATGTACCTAGAAGGCCGAAAATGAAAGCCAAAGTTTGGTGATGAATGGCCATGTTAAAATGTGTTTACTCTACGAGTGGTCACGAAAAGGTGTAGATAAGATTCTCTCAAAATGAAAACCCTCCCTCACTTGAGCTTATCTCTTCTCCTTTCAATTGCACTTAGTAAATAGGGTAAGAATGGGAGTCTATTTATAGTACAATAAAGATAAGGAATGCAAGTCAAGTTGCTAAGACATGTCAAACATGCAATACTTAATCATTTTAAGTATATCGATACTTATCATATTATTTAATCATTTCTAATTTTAAAAAAAAAAAACAAGATTTTACCACACATATATAGCTAGTAAAGGATGTGATAAACTACTTATTATGTGTTTGAATGAAAAAAATTTAGTTTTTGCATAAGAAATTGTGTTAAGAATAGTTTTAAATAAATTTTGTTTGAATGTAACAAAAACAATATACAGTAAAAATCGAATGTATGAAGTTAAAGAACAAACAATTATTAGAAAACGACCACAAACTATATACTTTATGATTTATTAAACCAATATTAAAAAGGATTTTAATATGTGAAAAATCCTTTTTTTGAAATAAACTTAGGTTCTCTAAAACACAGCAAATTGATAAACAAAAATCCCAAAACATGGTGAATGTATATCATAATATTTTATAAAATTATAAAAATATAAAATTACCAAATTCAATAAAATTTTAAATTGACAAAACAATAAAATTATAAAATTATAAAATTATAAAATGAAAAAATAAAAAAATTATCAAAATTATAAAATGAAAAAATTATAAAATGAAAAAATTATAAAATTATAAAATTATAAAATTATAAAATTATAAAATTATAAAATTATAAAATTATAAA
>Ga0209589_1002825_pt1 | contig 30252 bp, 14 predicted proteins | sample CowpeawhiteBW_FD_187525 | JGI IMG/M metagenome (GOLD analysis project Ga0209589, IMG submission 187525) | Root nodule microbial communities of legume samples collected from California USA - Cow pea white BW (SPAdes) (version 2) | ecosystem: Host-associated > Plants > Roots > Nodule | place: USA...
ATTCGAAATATTTTTATAATATTCAATATCAACAATATTTTAGAGTTGGCTTAAAAATAACAATTTTATAAATTCAAATGTAAAATTTTAAAATAATTTTATAAAAAATTAAAATAAATATATTTAAGATTTTAATATTAAATACAATTAATATTATTAAAATATTTAATAAAAATATCAATTTTAATAAAAATAATCATAACATTATATAAAAGTAAAATTTGGTCTAAATTTGGAGTGCCCTGAAATTGAAAATTTTTAAAAAAATTTGGGATTCAAATCAAATCAAATTAACAAATATGAGGACCAAATTGAGATTCATACAATAATTTGACACGTGTCACCATATAGATTGACACGTGGCACACTACAGACGTGACACGTGGCATAAATATTTTTTTAAAAAAATTAAAAAAAATTTAAAAAATTTAAAAAATTTAAAAAAATTTAAAAAATTTTAAAAAATTTTAAAAATTTTTAAAAAAATCAAAAATTCAAAAAAATGAGGAGCTGACACGTGGCACCTACTTAACGGTGTTAGTTCTCTACTGATGGAAAGGACCTAATTGATACTAATTTACAAAAATGAGGACCTAATTTATACTAATTTACAAAAATGAGGACCTAATTGAGACTAATAAAAATACGAGGACCAAATTGAGATTTTGCAACAAAAACGAGGACCAACGAAGTATTTTAACCTTTTTTATATTCATAAAATTTTTTTTTTTATTTTAAGATTTTATATAATTTTAATATTTTTTAATTCGTATTAATTAATTATAATTATTTTTATAACATCAAATTACAAAATCATTCTCTTTTTCCATCAAGGGTATTTTGGTAACTTTCTAATTCTATCTACTTTTACAATTTATTTTATTTATCACATTAATCAAATCTTTTATTAACTTTCATAAAACTTATCTCCAAATCGAGTCACTTTGTCCTCTAAATTTACTCAAAAAGCATAAAAATTCATTCACCTAAATCTACACAACATCTTCACACTCTCTCCCATATCCATTCCCAAAACCCCCAAAGAAACACACCTTTAAAGGACAATTGTAATCCATTAACAACACTGAAGAAAAACCCTTTATGAACATGTCTTTCTATAAATTCAAATATAAAGCTATAATAGTTTTGTAGTAATTTGGTATGCTTATTATAATACTTAAATAGTATACAAAATAATATTGATAAAATAATTTCATGATGACAAAAACAAAAAATGAAAAACTAAATTTATAGATTCGTAACATCTGAAATACAAAGAAAAATAAAATAAAACATAATTATACTTAAATTAAAATTTCAATAGTATTATGAATATTTATTAAGTTTATGAGTAGAATAAAAAAATGAGAAATTTTTTTAAAGTTAACTATTATTTTTTTTAAAGCAGTTAAAATATGTGTCGTTAAATATTTTATTTGAATCCATTTACGTTTGTCGTATAACTATTTTCCAATTTTTTAATCCAATTTTGTGACTTTATTTTAATCAAATTTTGTGACTTTTTTTAATGAATTATTTAACTATTTCATGGTATTTTTTTAATGCTTAGCATATTTCCTCTGATAAGAAAAAAAAAAAAATAAACGCAACCAATAATGAGCCTTCACAATCAATAACGCGCTATCAAACTCCACAAACCTGGTTGTTTTTTCAACAGGATGCTTTTTGACACAGTCCAACCCTGCTTCTTCTGCCTGTGTCTGTGTCCGTGCCCGGTACTCCTTTCTTCTTCCTTTTCCTCACTTTCCCCACACCCATAGCCTCTCACCAACATGACCGATTCCAAGGTTGAAACCATTTCACGATTAGCCCAATGGAGAATCGACAACTTCGGACCCTGCTCCTACAAAAAATCCGACCCTTTCAAGCTCGGAATTTGGAACTGGTACACACATCACGTCACACATCTCTATATACTTTGATTAGTGTCTTTCTTGTGTTGTGAGTGATTGTGCCTGAATTGTTATCGTATATGCATGTGTGATGTTTGATTTATCGTCTATTATTCCCAGGTACATTTCCATAGAACGGAACAGGTACCTCTACATACATATCTTTCCTGAGCCTTCTCGGCTTTCCAAGGAACAGCCACCTGTAGCTCGCTTCATCCTACGAGTCTCCAACAACTCTGGCCCTACCCGCAAGTTTTACATCTCCCCTGGTCTGTACCACACTGCTACTCCCTTGTTCCATTTCCTCTTCAATAGTCAATGTTTTGAATTGGGGCTTTTGCTTTCTGTTATTCAATCTTAATGTTTAGACCAACATGGTGTGCGATATGTTTGTCAAATAACAATTGATTTTCAAATGTCTCTGAAATAACATCAGTTTTGAGAACGTAGTTTCTTAAATGAGTTTTCATACGTCGAGGAACTAGTCTGTGACGTGAAAGATTACTATTTGACTATCGGTCAAAGATACCCTTTGCACCCCAAAACTCTTAATATTGAGATAGGGAGTGGTTCAATCTATTTCCATGTCGGTGAGTTTGGAATAACATATATTTGGAGAAGGGAGCTTTTTAAATTGGTTTTCTGACCAAAAGAATTAGTCTCTGATACGTGGCCCTCAGCTTAAGATATCTTGGGAGCCAAACAAAATCTTCATATTGAAATACTGAGACTTTATTGATCCATGTGTGTTGTATGTCTTGTGAGTGAAAGAGACGGAAGATGGGGATGTTGATTACAGAAGATATGGCAGAATATTTGATGGAGATTATACCTGTACACCAAGATTTTAGATTCTGATTTTCGTTACTTAGTAGTTATTATTATGTGGCTATTATCAAGAAATCGAGTCCTTGGTTAAGTAAGTTGAGATTCCCAAGATTAAAGAGGTTGTAAAGACTGATTCAATAAAATTTGGATTATGTACCCTAGACTGTCTGATCCAAGAGTGCGTATGATAGTTCAAGAATATCAGGTGGCACAAGACTGTCTTGACCAGTTGCAGCTCCTGCGGAAGAAAAGTTGCTTGTGAAGGTGCGTGCATGGGTGTCTCACCATGGCGTTTGGACAGTTGGATAGATCGGTTCAGCGTGATCCCAACCCTATCTTTTCCGGAGAAGTCTCTAAATACCATGCTAAAGTCTAGGGAAGAGAGAAACATTGAGATGATACTCTCTGTACCTAAGACAACATGAGGAACGTGGGTGATTCATTTATAATACAATAAATAGAGATGATTTCCTCAAATAACAAATATATTATATGGGAATAAATAAAACCTTTCCTAATTTTATATATATATATATATATATATATATATATATATATATATATATATATATATATATATATATATATATATATATATATATATATTCTAGAATATATAAAATCAGCTCATTATTTCTATAGTTATAACAAATAAAGTTTTTTGGCAATGTGATTTGAGAAGATGGAAATATGCACCGTAAGCTGTCAGTCATTAAGAACTTGTCATACATGATAAATTTGTTGATCTTTATAATAATTATTTTAGAAGTCATACCAAACATATGATTGTCTGAGAGTGCATAGAAATTAGTCTCATGTCATTTTTGGCTGTATGGCTATTAGCGTAGCTAGCTTTATACGAAAAATTACATCATCTCACTGTTCTTCTAATGCATTCTGCTAGACATGACACAACTATACTTCCTCTTCTCTGTTCAAATTTTGGGCTACGTTGTTATGAATCTGTTTATTCAAGACTGTATATAACCATCCGAATCTTTTGGCCTTCTCTATTTGCCCAGCCCTTGTGATATGTTGGTTTATTGTGCTTGTTCTATTGAGTCTGTTGATGCCATAGATAGATAGGGACAGTGGGTGGGAAATGCATGGTAGGTGGTTTGGTTATTTTTCATTTAGATAAATTGCTATAATTTTTCTGTTCAGTGCATTACTTATTTGGCAATGCAGAGTTGGATGCCGTGGACAAAATAATAATAAATAAAAAATGAGATTCCAAAAAATGAAAAGAGGAAAAAGAGTAACATTCTTTATTGAATAGGCTGAAAAGAACACAAAATAGGAGAGCACTCTCTCCTCCAAGGGTTTCCCCTTCACAAAGAGCTAAACCTCAATCTACAAAATTATCATTCTTCCCTCCAAGGAACTGATTGGTCTAATTATATAGACCAACTCCCAAGTGACAACACTGCATCCACTTAGTTTTTCAGTCCTTCCTTTATTCATCGCTTCCTTTATTCTTATCTTCTATAATAATTTTTTCCACCGCTTCCTTTTGTTTCTCCTTCTACAATAAACCTTCCATGAGATCTTGTGTTGCTGCTTCCACATATGTTTTCCCTACTTCAATTTGCTCTGGTTTAGCTTCCTTCAATTCTTCTTCTTGTAATTCACCAATTGACTTAGAATTTGGTTCAAGCTGCTAATACTGGTATTTCTTCATCTGTTATGTTGTGACAAGCCAAATTTAAAGATTCAGTTTCATCCTTCATAGGCTGGTTCACATCGTTGGCATACTCAACCCATTTGTTTATAACACATTCGTTTTATTCCGTTGCGTCATCACTAACGGTTAACGAGGAATCAGAGCAGCAACGTCTTCACCAGCCTCCACATGAGTCAAAGTTGTAGTATGTTGGTAAGTGTTAGATATATTGTTAGATATCTTAGATATCTTATCTTTATCTTATATCTTTAGTTTCTTTGTTATTATTCCTTGTCTTGTATATTGGGCTTAGCCCATGTCTGCTTTATTATATTACCCTATGTGTATTTTTACAAAAGAGGAGATTAATCTCACTTATTTCACTATATTCAGTATGGTATCAGAGCCTAAGGTTCTTTTTGGAAGTTTTGTTTCGTTGCCTCTGTCACTGCCTCGCCATCGCTAGAGTTGCCGCTGCTGCCATTTGCCGCCACCATCATTGTCACCAGAGCATCAATTTTGACCGACGACTACATGATTTTGATCGTCTTGTCCAGGCGACCATCGTGCCGTCAACGATTGATAATTCTTTTGCCGAACAAAAACAAGACAAAGACTGGGAGAGTGGGAAAGATACACAAGAATATTAGAATGAATTTTAGATATATCACATTAATTAGGGAAACATTAATTAGGGAAACATAGCGTCTATTGTTTATTAGGGAAAATAGATATTGTTTGATATTGGTAGATATTGTTGATATTGTTTGATATTGGTAGATATTGTTGATATTGTTTATTACAATATCTTCTATTTACCATATTTATGTTTGATTGCCATGTATACTTATATCACTCTTTATTATAAATACATTTCATCCTATGTGTATTTTAGACACAAGGGAGATTAACCTTATTCAGTTTTTCTAAATATTCAACATCCTCTTTTAAGAATTCATATTTATAATAATTTGGGATACATTAGATACAATGTATGAGAGGGAAAGGATGAGAATTCTAAAAGATACATCTAGGAACTAGGTCTAGCATAAAACATATAGTACTCTACAATAAATCCTATTTAAGACTATTTATTCTAACAAGAGCTAAATTTTGACTATGGTATCTGAAATTTGATCCCTGTAAGCATGATGTTTGCTTCCTAATTTTGATATAATGTGGGCTAAATTCTGATTATGGTATCTGCTTTTGTACACATACACTCTTCAGTTCTGTTTACCTGCAAGAAATAAGGCTAAATTTGCATCACCACCTCAAAATGCCACTGTGAAGATTAAAATTACATTTACCATTACCAACTTCAAGATTGTATATTGAAATGCTGACACAGGTTATGTCGTGACTTGTATGTGCTTCTAATGTTCAGTTCATGAAAGGGTGCTTAGGACAAGTGACGACTTTGTCTGGCCTGTTGATACTGCATTCCTTGGTCGCTTTGTCATTGATGTTGAATTTCTTGACCTGAAGGCCTGCCCTGGGAATGTGAGTCCCTGATTTTTATGATCATTACTATGTTTATATGATATTGATGTAAGTAGTTAATGTTATAGTGTATCCCCAAATACAACGGTGTTTGTTTTTGCCTCTAAATATCCATCTGCTTATAAAGTACTGCTATAAGTTACTTGCGAAGCACTAAGAAGCACATGTTCTTTTTCTAATCAATTGTATTGTCTGGAGTGACCCTTTGAAACTGTAATAGATTGTTGTTTTTCTAACCTTTGATCAATTCTTTGAACAGGGTGGAGTAACCAGATCTGTATGGCCATCTGATGGAAAACTACAAACTGTTGCAGATCAAAGCGCTCTTCGATGCCTATCTCGCATGCTTGACGAGTCTATACATGCTGACCTCACCATCATTACTGCAGACGGTACTCTGAAGGCTCACAAAGCAGTTTTATCAGCTAGTTCTACAGTGTTCCATGGCTTGTATCTTCAGAATGGTGATGAAGAAGATACATCTACAATCCACATGGAAGATATGTCTCAAGAATCCTGCAAGTCCCTCCTTAGTTACCTGTACGGTACTATAAACCAAGAAGATTTCTGGAACCACAGGCTTCCATTGCTTGGAGCAGCCAATAAATATGAGATTGGTGATCTCAAAGACACCTGTGAAGAAAGCCTACTAGAAGATCTTAACTCGGGAAATGTTCTGGATAGGCTAAATGACGCTTGGCTTTACCAGTTACACAACTTAAAGAAAGGATGCTTCACTTTCTTATTTGATTTTGGTAAGATATATGATGTCAGAGATGAAATAAATACGTTTTTCCAACATGCTGACAGGGAGCTAATGCAGGAGATGTTTCAGGAAGTGCTTACAATTTTGAAATAGGTTATCATGAAACAATTATCATTCTTATATCTTTCCAATGATGGATCCTTCTGTATAATGATGTTTAGTGTAACTTTGTATTGTGCTATATTATAATATGATGTGGATATTAACCAATGTCAAATGAGGAAGTACATTACTTTGTATGTAATTGCAACTTCAGTTTTATCGGTTTTTCTATCTCTACTGTATTCACAAGTCAAATATTTTCTTTGGGGCCCATTATCACTTTTCAAGCTGAAAGAAGACCCAAGTATGGCTCCAAGGATGGAATTAATACTCATGCTAATCTGGTTAGTTTGCTGTCGAAGTAAAGGGAAATACGTCTTTGGGATGTTAGATGCTGCTAATATCATGGAAAATGGTTGCAAAGATTAACGGACAAAAGGTTTAAAAGACCAAAAAATAAGAACCAGTCTCTTCTGTAAGAACTTTCTTTAATTTACATTTGCTTTATAATTCCTTATCTTTGTTTAGCCTTCATTGATTGTTCAGCATTCTCGGTTTTAGGCTGTGTGATGATAGCTGCAATATTCTTGTCAAATTGGGTTTTGGCCACTGGTTTCCTTTTATTAGTGAGGACCAAAGTCAGGGAGAATAAAAGATTCCCTCTTGTGCTCATACTGTGGTGGGTTTTCTCTTCTCTCGTGGATGTGCTCTCTTTGCCTGTAAGGGTGGTGAAAGATTTGGAAGTCCCTCTTTGGTTTTGGTGCACTTTTAATCAAAGTCCTTCATATAACAGTTATGCTAATTTTTTATGCTTTGTTAACACTTGTATTGTAGGTGTTAACACAGGTGCCTCTTATATAGGTCCTTGTTGATCACAAATTTTGTGAATTTTTTTATTGGGAAATAATGAGGATTCAAGCCTTCAATATGGATTGGTTCTTGCATTTGTTTTCTTCCTTGCTAAGACTGTGGAGTCATCAAGTCAAAGACAATGGTACTTCAGGCTCAACAAATTGGAATCCGAGTGTGTGCAGCTCTTATGCCTCTAATTTACGGCAACTTGTCAACGATGAAGTGTACATTTATTTGGAAGATGAAAATCATGTACATTTATTGTAAAAGGATTATTTTGAAAAACGTACTCAAGTAAAACCTTATAATTTATTTTTTTTCGATTTCATAGTTCAAAACATCATTTGTCTAAAAAGTTTTAAATAACAACGACAAGTAAAAAAAATTACATCAACTTTAATATTTCATTTAAACAACTTAATAAAAGATAATAAAATCTTAAGTTCATCTCATCCTCTCGTCAATGTACTCCACATCAAAAGCATCTACATTATTACTTGTTCTCATATAACACACGTCATATGATCGTCACACACATAACAAACACACAAAAATAAACAAATAGAGGTAAACTAACCACAAATAATGATATATAAACGAAATTTAGCGAAATGAAACATTACAAGTAATACTCAACGTCATATCTATGTAAAATACTTGAGCATAGCAATCACAACCACGCACTGGTTTCCCTTCACATGTTTCCTACCACATCATCTAGTTTCCTACAACCAAATGGTTTGAGTCGTCCTGCCATCACAGCATCTGTCTCCCCTACCCCTAAAGGACTTATGAGTAATAACTTTGGTGAATCGCACACCAAACACTATACTCAACAACGAGTTGGAATTAAGGTGAAACATCTTTCCCCTCCCACTACCTCGCACAAGCGAGAGAATACGGCACTTGAACCCATCCTCTTTCACTATTTCACATAGGCGAAGAGAACTCATTTCCACTACCTCACACAAGCGAAAGAGTCATTGATCAAAATGATAAAAATTATAACAGTGTTCCCTAGCAATGACACCAAATTTGATAACGCAGTTGTTGATGTGATCAAATTAATACTACATATCTATAACAACCTTAGTATTGTTAAGATAGTAGTCAACAAAATTGAAAGGGTAAAGTAACCCAAAGTCGTCTCCCAACGAACACGGAATTGATTTCTAAGAAATTAACTCTTATAAAAACTATACAAAAGGGTTACTACAACAAAAATTGGTATTAACGACGGCCAAAATCTATCGATAATGTTTAAAATCTGTTCGTAAATCAAATTTACCAATGGACTATCGAGAGTCAAAATTCTGTCGATAAAATCATCATCGATAAATTTTACCGACAGATCATAAATTTCGTCGGTAATTACCAACAAAAATCCATCGATAAAATCCAAAAATCCGTCCAAATTTTTTTATTATAATTATTTGTTTAATCCTGTACTGATATATATTTGCTTTATTTTCGAATTTTAGATTTTTAATGTCCGATCACTGAATTGATTTTTATTGATTTGTTTCCTTTCAATCTTATTTCTATTTTCATCTCAGAACAAAATTCTAAAAAGATTAAATCACATAACCATAAAATTCATTTCCTCATTTAGAATTACAAAACAAAATTCAACAAAGAAGTTTCATCACCATTCTTTATTTTTATCATCTTCGCCTTATGTTTTAAACCAAAATCATTGACACAAACCATCTCCAGAAACACATACCATCTCTAGAAACATTTTAATCCAGAAAAATAAAAAAATACAAAAATTCATCTTTATCCCAATACCATTCACCTACACAAATCATCAAATATTCATTTCCCCCAACCAAAAATCAAAAACTCAAATATCTCTATTTACAATCTTCACTACTATACAAAAAACATCACATAATAAACCACAAAGGGATCAACAACTCCAACTCTACGCCAAGTTATAGTATTGCTTCTTCACCATAGTCCTTTAATCTAAGATGCTCACTATCTTGTTCACCTTGCCCGCGTTTTCAACTTTGGACCAATTTAGTCTTTTATCTTTCGAAATACATGGATTTAATCTTTTTAATCAAATTTTGTTAAGTTTATTTGACATTTCAAGCGTATTTCATAATAGTATTTGACTTAACATTAAAACAAAAATGTGTTAAACAGTATAAAATACTCAAATGCAATCCTGAAATGCATACGAAACATCAAATAAACCTAACAAAATTTGATTAAAAGAACTAAATTCACATATTTCAAAAAATAAAGGACTAAATTGGTCAAAAGTTTTGAAATAGATTAATTTCAAAATTCACTGAAAGTTAAAAGATCAAAACATATTTATCCCTTATTTTTATTAATCACTAATTATTATATTTTATTAGTTTTTTAAAATTTTATGTTAATTAATTAATTAATCAAAATTATATTGTTACAAATAATTTTATTTATTGAAAAACATTCATTTCAAATTTCCTTTTTTACAATATTATACTTTCTCACAGTTAATTATGAATATTTTATTACTTTTTTAATTTTTGATCTAATTAACTATTGATTTATTTAAATTTTATTGGTCAAAATAATTTTAATTATAGGAAAGTTTATTACATATTTTAATTCTAGAAATGTTGATATTTCGTTACTTTTTTAATTTTTTTGTTAATTAATTATTTAATTTAAATTTTATTGATAAAAAAAGTAATAGTTAATATTAATAAAATTAAAATAATTTGATTATTTAATTTAAATTTTATTGATAAAAAAGTAATAGTTAATATTAATAAAATTAAAATAATTTGGAAAAGAATTATTATTTTTTTCAATTTTGTTTTAGTTAATTAATTTATTTATTTCAATTTTATAGATAAAATTAATTTTAATTATTGAAAACTATTTATTCCAAATTTTATTTTTTTTAAATAAAATATTTTTCACCATTAATTATATATATTTTATTACTATTTTAATATTTGTGATAGTTAATTAATTAATTTATTTAAATTTTATTGGTAAAAATAAAATTAATTATAACAACATTGCAAATTTTATTTCTTTTATACTATAAAATATTTTTTACTATTCATATAAATTTTATTGATGAAAATAAGTTTAATTATAGGAAAGAATGTATCCTAATTTCCATTTTTTTAATGACTAATTATTATATTTTTCTTTTTAGTTTTGTGTTAATTAATTAATTATTTTTTAAAATTTTAGAGATAAAATTAATTTTAATTATTGAAAAACATTTATCCCAAATTTCCATTTTTTTAATATAATATTTTCTCACTATTAATTATAAATATTTTATTTCTCTTTTAATTTTTGTGCTAATAATTAATTGATTTATTTAAATTTTATTAGTAAAAATAATTTTAATTATAGGAACGTTTTTTATTGCAAATGTTAATTATAGGAACGGTATAACACCCCCCCATTTAATTAATAACCCTAATTAAAGGAGGCGTCACACAGAATAATATAATAGCACGGTCTTGGAGTATAAATATTATCCATACAATTGTTCAAAAGAAAACAAAAGAGAAACTAGGCATCCGAATTGCACTTGTGGTGGACTTCCCTGCTCTACCGAGCTGCTCTACCGAGCTAAATGTTACAATGTCTCATCCCCACACACAAGGTTAGCCCTTAATGAGTTTCAGACCTCTTGCTACTCTCACCATTATAATGAGTACGCTATATGTGAGACTAAGTACTCTCATCCACTTGAGCTAGTACTTTTCCACGTCACATCAATCAATATTAAATGCCATAAAGGCTCCCATTACCCACATTTATTAATTAATTAATTATTTAATTAATTAAATTTCACGGGTCTTACAAACACCATCCTTTGATTCCATATCACATGGCCACCACCATGTCATCCATGATCTACGTCTTTAGATGAATATCTCAAGATGTCTTGCTGCCATACCTACAAGCCACAACTTGTAGAACACATGCGGGAAACCTGCTACGGACCATACTCCGTAACGCCAGGTGGAGTTCCCAATACGAACATAGTTCGTAACGTCCCAAGACTACCAAACTCGTCAGCTAAATACTGAGGAGGACAATCTATTTGGACCCATCCGTACGAGCCACAACTCGCACACTCACACCGACAAGCCGACCTTTAAGGTATCACCAAAGCTTGTTAGACCATGCACATCCAAAGTAAACAAATCATAAACATTGCCTTACATTATCGCTTGGTGTTGCTCTAGAGCCGCTAGGTGAAACTCACTTCCAGACTGCCTAGCGGGGGACACGTGCCGCCAAGCGCCAAGAGCATCTGCACACACAGCCTCTATAGGTATCGCTTGGCGGGACGAGCCTCACCGCCAGGCGTCACACGCTCTTGTTGCCATCTGGAATTGTAGCCATCGCTTGGTGGTTCCCACATTGTCGTTAGGCGCCATACAAGTACTTGCGCAGTACTGGTTTTTGTTTAGGTTTAGGTATAGTTGCCCACACCCTCAGCTCACATAGCCACTCATCCAGCGCATCACAAATCCTAATTACTAACTATCACACTAATAGCAACTATCAGACTTCATCTTCACATACCCATTCATTAATTGAGTCACCTATGAAATTTCCATGTAGTCATTCTCATATTTTTATTCATTACTGATCCACATTGTCCTCTTCCTTCTAAACATAACTACATCACTATTTCAACCCTACTACATTCTTTCTTAGTCTCTTGCCACATAGTACCACATTTTTACTACTTGAATTGAACCATGACTAACTCAGCCACCCACAAGATACCCCAACTCCTAACTCTCGTGCTATTGCCAATCCATTTCATACTATTGGTTTAATTACTATTATATACTATGATTAATATCACAATTTCTCCCGATTATCATGCAATCACATATTAATTCATAATAGTTGCCACGTATTTTATTCTCCATTTTTCCCTTACTCTAAATTTCCTAATTCCATTGGTGTAAGTAACATATCACCATAGAGTCCCCAGGCCCTCGTTGCATTTCACAACCACGTAGTGTAGAATTAACTGTGTTGGCGCCTAGCGGCTCCATCAGTACCGCTAGGCAATGCATAGTATTCTGGGAAATTCCCAGAATTTCCAACACCTGTGAAGACCCCAACAACCATCAAATCCATCCCTCTAAGTATTTTCACGATCCACCCATCAATCAGGCTGCCAAGGAGGTCTAATACTAATTTAATTATGAAATTCCAATTTCCTTAGGGTAATTCCTGCATCCTTTAATCCTAGAGGCAACATTCCAATCCTTTCCAAACCCTAAAATATATCCATATCATTATTTACTCAATTCTCTTAACCTGTTGCACAATTTAACAAACAAATACATCTAATATTAAACTCACAGTTAAAGATACTTCTCCCCCCGATCAGAATCACACCAGAAAAACCCAAAACATCATAATTGAGACAAAATAGGCTCGTGTCACCAGAAAAGTGGGTTGCTCATGGGAACCCAGGATTGCACACGAATTAAGATGAGTCGTTTGGCAGCTTTGAAGGACCGCCAGGCGGTTTTGGGTAATTTTCCAGAATTTCGCAGTTTCGCAACTTAAACGAACAAAGTCTTAATGATTGTCTCATATTATCACTCATCATGATCAAACACTTTATTATTAAAATAAAAATCAATTAAATAACACATAAATGACATGCTTAAGATTTAAACCCAAATTTTCTCCACACAATCAAGTATTCTCAACTACTTTAGCTAATATTATTCTACATCATAATAATTAACATTTAATGTCATAAAGACTCCCACTACTTATATTTATTAATTATTTATTTATTTAATTAATTAAATTTTTTGGGTCTGTTAACACCGAAACATAATTCTCTAACGAAAAAATGAGAACTTAGTTATCTAATCAGATCATATGTCCTTGATGTACAATTTTAGTAGGTGGAACAGTGGCGTGTTGTCTTATTACTTCGTTCTAAAAAGTGGATTTTTTACTGCAATTAAAACGTTGTACGAACAATTTTTTAGCAACAACATTCTTAAAATTTGTTTCTGTTAATATTTATAGTTTGAGGGAGTTAAAAATTAAATTACTTTAATGATGAATTCTTATTGGCATAGCTGAACTGAGTATGATGGGAAACAATGATTTTGTCAAATTTTCTAAAAAATGCATAGATGTAATAAAAAGAATCAGTTTTTTTTTTTTTTGATAAAAGCGTATGAATGAAGTTGAAATAAGATAAATGTAAAAACTCATAAATTTCTAAATCTTAACTTTACGATGACAGATTCTTGTAAGAATTTATTAAATTTTAATTCATTTGAACATTCTACTTATTTTATTTTTTACATATTGAATTGAAAAACACAATTAATCATTAATGTGAAATTAATACCAAAATGGGGTGGTGCCGCAGTTAGCTAGGGCGTATATCTCAGCTTCGAGTTATCCTGAGGTCGAGAGTTTGATTCTCCATCGCCCCAATCATTTCTTTTTTAAACAAATAATGGACCTTGCCACTGAAATATACGTCACTACCACCCGAAAAAATCCTTAAAACCTTAACTGAGAAATTCAATTATGTTGTTGTCTCAATTGAGGAATCTAAGGACATTGACAAACTTATTATTGATGAACTACAAAGCTCTCTAGTTGTTCATGAGCAAAAGTTTATCAAATCAAGCGGAGAAGAACAAGCATTGACAATGCGTTCAGATAATGTTGGCACAAGGGGACGAGGAAGAGGAAGAGGAAGAGGACGTGGGAGAGGAAGAGGAAGGCAAATTTTCAATCGAGCAACGATTGAATGTTTTAAATGCCACAAGCTAGGTCACTACCAGTATGAATGTCCTTCATTGGACAAGGAAGTTAATTATGCAGAATTTGACGAAGAAGAAGAAATATTGCTAATGTCTCACGTTGGGCTTCCTCAACATCAAACAAGCAAGGAAGATGCTTGGTTTCTCGATTCAAGATGCTCAAATCACATGTGTGGAGATAAATCAAATTTCAATGAGATTGATGAATCTTTTAGACATATAGTAAAGCTTGGAAACAACACGAAGATGAACGTTTTTTGCAAAGGAAATGTGAAGTTGAATGTCAATGGTGTCACTCATGTGATACAAGATGTTTTTTACGTACCTGAGCTCAAGAATAATCTATTGAGTATTGGCTAGCTGCAAGAGAAAGGGTTAACCATCATGTTTAAGTCAGGAGGGTGTAATATATATCATCCTCACAAAGGATTAATCTTACAAATCAAGATGACTCCAAACAGGATGTTTATATTACCTGCAAGGATTTCAAAAAAAACGGAAATATGTTTCAACACCACAACACAAGAACTTCCTCATTTGTGGCATTGCTGATACGCTCATCTCAGCCACCAGGGTTTACAATTGCTTCAGAAAAGCGAGATGGTTCATGGCTTGCCTTTGCTGCCTACCTCTACAATTATGTGTACTGATTGTGTTCAAGGGAAGCAACACCGTGAGCCAATTCCTAAACAAAGTCATTGGAGAGCAACCCAAAAATTACAATTGATTCATGCAGACATTTGCGGTCCTATTACACCAGCATCCAATAGTCAAAAAAGGTACTTCTTATGCTTTATAAATGACTATTCTAGAAAAGCTTGGGTATATTTTTTATTGGAAAAATCAGAAGCATTCCATCATTTCAAGTGTTTTAAAATGCTCGTTGAGAAAGAAAGTGGTTTGGCTATCAAATGTTTACGTACAGACAGAGAAGGAGAATTCAATTCAGCAGAGTTCAATGATTTTTGTAAATTGAATGGGATAAAGAGGCAATTAACTACAGCTTATACTCCACAACAAAATGGAGTGGCCGAGTGTAAAAATAGGACGATGTTGAACCTAGTCAGATCAATGTTGTCTGCCAAGGGAGTTCCGAAAATGTTTTGGCCTGAAGCTGTGAAGTGGACAACATATGTTCTAAATCGATCCCCCACATTGGCAGTTAAAGGAATGGCACCAGAGGAGGCGTGGAGTGGTGAGAAACCTTCTGTTGAGCATTTTAGAGTATTTGGATGTGTAGGACATGCACATATTCTAGATGCTAAGAGGACCAAATTAGAAGGTAAAAGTGTTAAATGTGTTCTCCTTGGTGTTAGTGATGAATCAAAGGGGTACAAGTTATATGATCATGCATCAAGAAAAGTTTTAATAAGTCGGGATGTAATTTTTGAAGAAGAAAAACAGTAGGATTGGAATGCAGCCTCCAAAGAAAACTTGCAAGTAGATTCAGAAGCTGGAAACAACGAATTTTATGAATATGATCATACTAATGCAAACCCAACTGAGGAGAACAAAATTGAAGAGACTGATCAGATTGCAGATCAACTTGATACAACACAAAATGTTGTAGATGAAGATGGAAGAATAAGACATGCTCCAAGGTGGATGGAAGATTATGTGTCAGGAGAAGGACTGTCAGAAGATGAAGATATCGTGCATATGGCTTTGGTAGATTCTGCAGATCCAATATGTTTTGAGGATGCAGTAAAAAGTGCTAAATGGAGGCAAGCCATGGAAGATGAGATCACAACTATAGAGAAGAACCATACTTGGAAATTAGTTGAGTTACCGAATGGTGCAAAGAAGATTGGAGTTAAATGGATATACAAAACCAAAGTAAATGAACATGGAGAAGTGGATAAATTCAAAGCTCGCCTCATGGCTAAGGGGTATTCACAAAAGCATGGTATTGACTACAATGAAGTTTTTGCCCCTATAGCTCGGATGGATACTATTAGAATGGTAATAGCAATTGTTGCACAACGAGGATGGAGTATTTATCAATTTGATGTCAAATCCACTTTCCTACATGGAACCTTAACGGAAGACGTGTATGTTGCTCAACCAAAAGGATATGAGAAGAAAGGAAGTGAACATATGGTTTATAAACTCCATAAGGCTTTATACGGTCTAAAACAAGCACCACGAGCTTGGTTTAGCCGCATTGAGTCTTATTTTGTTAGTGAAGGTTTTCAGCAAAGTCAAAATGAGCAAACACTCTTTTTCAAATGGAGCAAAGAAGGTAAAATTCTTATTATCAGTGTTTATGCAGATGATCTTATATACACAGGAAATGATGAGCTTATGATGAATCATTTTAAGAAATCTATGCAACAACAGTTTGAGATGACAGATTTAGGAAAAATGAGATTTTTCTTAGGCATTGAAGTGTTGCAGTGTTCTAATGGGATTTACATATACCAAAAGAAATATGCTCGAGAAATTCTGAGGCGATTTGGCATGGAAGAAAGTAATTCTGTCAACAATCCTATTGTGCCAAGAAATAATTTATGTAAAGATGAAAGGGGAGTCAAAATTGATGAAACTCATTTCAAACAAATGGTTGGTAGTTTGATGTACATCACTACCACCCGACCAGATTTGATGTTTGTGGTCAGCTAAATTAGCAGGTATATGACTCAACCAACAAAAATGCATGCTAAAGTGGCTAAGAGAATTCTTAGGTATTTAAAGGGTACTGAAAACTATGGGATTCTATATAAAAGAGGAGGAACTGAGAAGCTATTGGGTTTTACTGATAATGACTATGCTGGAGATGTGGAGGATAGAAAAAGTACATCAGGATATGTCACACTTTCCACCACAGAAGCTGAGTTCATTGCAGCAGCTGGATGTGCTTGTTAAGCAATTTGGATGAGAAGGGTCCTAAAGGAGTTAGGATTGGATCAAACAGAAAGTACTCTGATAATGTGTGATAATTGCTCAACTATCAAATTGTCCAAAAACCTAATTATGCATGGAAGGAGTAAACACATAGATGTAAGGTTTTACTTCCTCAGAGATCTCACAAGAGATGGAGTCATTGAGCTAGTTCATTGCGGAACACAGGACCAAATTGCAGATATTATGACCAAGCCTTTAAAATTGGATTCTTTTCTGAAATTTCGAAAACTGCTTGGAGTGTGCGAAATTCCAACTTTAAACAAAGTGCATGGGTGCAATTAGTTTAAGGGAGGGTTTGTTGAAATATATTTGTTGAGTCTGTTACGTTGAGTTTGTTACGTTGAGTCTGTTACGGGATTTATTTTTATATTCTATTATTTTGTTTGTGTCAATTACAATTGTATTTCTGTTGTTATTTAAAGGCTTGGCTGCCATTCAATAAAATATTCATTCATCAATTTGTTTAGATATACTATATTAGTTAACAAATCTAACCTATCTACTAACATTTATAAGGAAAAATATTTTAACAACGTTTTTTATAAACTAAAATCACTTTATGTAGAAATGATGTTGTGAAAGTTTTTCATATTTAGTTTCTTTAAAAAGATAACTTTTAATTTATGCATAAATTATGATTCTATGTTTTTATCATTTCAACTTAGATTTTATGGGTAGAAGGGGATATTGGTCAAGAACTCTTGATTCTAACTTATGACTCGGCTTAGCAAAAAAAATGATTCTTTTTAATCAAATGTCAGAAGACATAAACCCTGCACAAGATTGGTAAAAAAATGGTACAATTGATGCTAATAGAATGTTGTCAAATCTTTTGTTTGAATGACAAGATAGGCCTGTTTTAAAGCTAGTGAAAATAATGACTTCTGCTAAGGTTAATTCACTATATCCTCACTATATTTGTAGCCGGATTCCACTCTTGGTTCTAGAGAAAAATTTTGCAAAGCCATTTCTACTCCTCTCAGAACTGACATGATTTGGCATAGCTGGTGATGATGTTGATGAAGATGATGAAAGTGGTGAGGTCTCCTCATTTTTGTTCAAGGGTGAACAAGAGCTACCATCAGCCAACCTTGAAGAAATGGAATCTCTTTTAGGTGAAAATGTGCCATTGGAATGCAACTTCCACATCTCCCCACCAGCCTGAGCAATGAGTGATGGACTTGCAGGAATGCTTGCAGTGTCAATAAGGAAATCTTCTAGTGTAGCCAGGGATTTCAACTGATTTCCCAAAGATGCTATTGTTTTCTGGCACTCAGCAAGCTTTCCTGCAGCCAGTGCTAGGTCCTCCTGGCATAGACAAGACCACATCCATCACATGAATTGGAGAAAGTATATATATAACCAATTCCTTGGACAAAAGTTAAATACATTTCTATGTAGGATCTTTTAGTTATTTCTCCTTTTCGAATTGAAGTTTTACCTCAATATCTTTGTTGGACAAACACACCAAAAGCCTGTGGGACTGTCTAAATTTTGTCCTTCCTAGTTTGTAAAAAGATGAATGATAAAACATTTAATATAGATGTTAATGATGACCAACCTGCTTAATCTTCTTTTCTCCATATGAGCTAGCAGTTGACCTGAGCAATTCATCCTCCAATTTCCTACACTTCATTGCAATTTCTTTTGAAGTAGTCCTCTCCTTATGAACCTCTTCTTCTAACAAATCAACCTTTGCAGATTTGCTTTCTAGCTTCTCCTCCAAGTCCTTACACCTCAATGAAATTTTATCTGACACAGTCCTCTCTTTATCAACTTCTGCTTCTAATAACTCAACCTTTGCAGATTTGTTCTCTACCACTTCCTCCAGGTCCTTACACTTTTTCGCAATTTTATCAGACACATCCTTCTGCTTAGCAACTTCTGCTTCTAATACGTCAACCTTTGCAGATTTGCTGTCTAGCACTTGCTCCATGCCCTTCAACTTTTTTGCAATTTTATCTGACTCCTCCCTTTCCTTACCAACCTCTGCTTCTAACAAGTCAACCTTGTCGGATTTATTTTCTAGCTCTTTCTCTAGGTCCTTGCATTTCATGGCAATTTTATTTGACACAGCCTTCTTCTTATCAAGCTCTGCTTCTAATGTGTTAACCTCTGCAGATTTTCTTTCTAACTCTTCCTCCAAGTCCCTAAACTTCATTGCAATCTCACCGGAGACAGCCCTCTCCTTATCAACCTCAGATTCTAAGAATTCAACCTTCACAGATAATGTTTGAGCCTCAGTCACTATGTCCAGTAGGTGATCTTCTACCCTTTGCTTTGAGTTGTAGGCATTTTCTAGCTCTCTTTGCAACTCCTCCAATTTCTCTCCTGCTTCCTTCAACTGAAGTTGTGACTCCTCAATAATTTCTTCACTTTTCATCAAAGCTATCTGTAGTTCAGCTTTATCAGCTTCCACCTTCTCTAATTTCTCTTTCAACTCATCAATGTGCTCAATCATGATCTCAAAGTCTACGCTGAGAGAGCTTTCTTTGTTTATGGATTGATTGATAACAACTGACTCTTGGACCAAGCTTTCCTTCTTAGTTTCAGGCAATGCAACAAGTCGTTCCATTTCAAGAAAATCGTCCATCAGATCAAGTTTAACAGAACAGGATGGAGTTTGTCTGCACTTTTCATTCTTGAACTGATCAAGCTCAGCAATTAGTGCAGACGCCCACGAGTCAGAACAACTAGGCTCAAACCTGTTTGGTTCTGAGCCATTCATCTTGTGACCTTCAATTTCCACTGCAGTATGCCGCTCTGCACTGTCTGATTGACTATCTGTTAGAGATTCAACACTGAATGAGGACTGAACAATGGATTTATGATCATTAACTAATGAAGCTTTAGAAGCCACACTCCTCAATCTCCGGCATTCAGCTTCAAGCTTGGCTACTTTCTTGATGCTTTCCAAATGCTGCTTGCTAGCTGTCTCAGCAGCTTGAGTGCTTAGATCCCTCTCAATTGTCCTGATTTCCAGCTCTTCTGATTGAACAAAAATCTCATGCTTGAGAGTCATGTTCTCTTTCTCCAAATATTCTACCTTTCTATACATATCAAAGTCAATTGAAGACCTGGCCTCTGAAGCATCTAATTTTTTTTGAAGCTCGGTGAGTTTGCTCTCAAGTTTAATTTTGGCTGATTCCAATTCCTGTGTCTTTTTTGCAACAGCATCATAAATACTCTCTTCCTGCTCTTCTATCGTCTGGCTTAGCTGCCTAACACACTCCTTAAGTGCTCCATCTAGATGAGTGACTCGATCTTCCAAAAATGAATTCCTGAGAATGGCTGTGTCAAGTTGCTTCTTCAAAACTGCCACTTCTTTTTCAGCCTTTTCCCAGCCTAAATTAATGAAAATGTGGTCCAATTAGTAGACAACCCAAAAGTGGGAGAAAGAGAAAAAGAAGGAAAATACATATACCAAAGAATCATACCCGGAGATAATTATCATGCCAATGTCAGCATGTAAACGTTCTGATAGATCACATGTAAGCCTCTTGATCTAAAGTACTATTGAGATGATTCAGATGCAATTAACTTTCAATTTCTATAAACCCTACCTAATAAGGAACTTACGGGTGGTTTACTTGTTCAACATTCAGATGATGTATTGTTTTGTAAGCACAAGCCGGACAAGATCAATGCATATTGAAGACGGTATGTATAATCAAGAACTAAGGTATATAACCAACAGTGTTTTTGTGAAAAATTACAGGAAGAAACAGAGGAATGTACCTGCAATAGCTTCTTCAGCAACTTTGGCATAGTCTTCTTTGGCGTTGACATTCACTAGGGCAGCAGATAGCTTCTCCGACATGTTCCTCAACCCATCATTTAGAACATCTTCCTTTACATCTTTTATGTTTTCATTTTCTCCATTTTCGTCTTTCTCTGATGAATCATCACTTGCAATGCCAGTAGCTGGTACAGTTTTAGAGGTGACTTCTTCAGGCAATTGTTCATTGATAAATGAACAATAGTCAACTGCTTCGGCATAGACAGTAGCTTTTGATGTGACATCAGGTGAATGATTGCTTCTACTAGGAGATTCCTTCAGTGCCTCCTAATTTAAAGTGTCAAAAGATACAAAAGTACTAGACTCGTCAGAAAAGAAAGTATGAAATTGATGGTAAACTTCATTCAGACATGGACATTATGCTAAAACTACCGGGATCAGAAGCCAATTTCCAGGAGAAGGCACAAAAAATATGATATCAAATACATTCTCGAATGCACTAAACATCTACCAAATTGGATTCCTTTTTGGAACAGATGCTAAGTACAGGCTGTAAAAAAATGTGAACTTAATTTTGTAATACTACATAAAACTTGAATAATCAATGAGTTATGTATAAACAGAACCAGAAATCTAATTATTTTTTAACATTGGAGACAGACCAAAAGGACGGACAGCTTGATTCTGCCCTAAGAATCTAGGGTGAATAATTAGTTGAGGAACCTACTTTTATTAAAAGAACCTGTCAACTCAAGATGACATTTTCAGTCTTTTGTCACAATTTCCAAAAGTTATATCAACAACACAAGATTAAAAATGAAGCGTATGAAGCATAAATATTTATATTTAGTGATTATAAGAACAATTCTTGTATGTATATTCGTCTCAGCGGAACATCAGAAGAGAAGAAAGAGCTCAACCAGAGGAACAATCTTAGCTTGACACTAAGACTGTGTTTGTATTGATGGATTGTACTGTTAATGCTGGTATGCAAGTGTGGATGTGCAAGTGCAAGTGAATAACAAACTTCGTACAAGTAAGGAATCTTCTGGTTCATCACCAAAAAGGGGAGTAAAATTCTAATTCAAATCTTCTGAATAGTGTCTGTGAGATGATAAAGTGAATCCAAATATTTTGAGACGAAACCAAATGCTAAAGGCGTATCAGATTAGGTACCCCATTTGGATACTATTCCAGATTGTTCATCATACCTGTTCATCTGAATACCTCCCGGAATGAGAAGAAACAGATCCTGAACTTTCAGTTTCATCAGGGCTCTTCTCAGAAGACTTCCTCTTCCAAAGCCATCTCTTCTTATCCATCATTGGGTCTAACAATCCAATATTAGCTTCAAAAATGCAGCGCATTCATCTGCACAAATAACCTAAATTTTCAGAACCTGGTTCAAAACCCACCTAAAATCAAGTTCAAATTGACAATTTTGTGATGAAGAAAAAACATGAACAAAGATGCTCCAACGGGCAAACATTCAGAAAGCAGAAACCCAGAAAAGAAGCTTCCAATTTGATAAGTAACAAATTTAAAAAAAAAAAAAAAAAAAAAAAAAAAAAAAAAAAAGAGATAAGAGAAAAAACTCTGCTTAATATTCTCCTCGAAGTTGCCCATAAACACAAAACCCAAACTAAAAGATGAAATCTTTTAGCTCCAATCATAAGCTAAGTCCCACAAAATTCTAGGAACATCTTTGAGACTCATTTTTCCCCGACACTATTGAAATTTAAAATCCAACAACTACAGAACATTCTGCAGCACATTTACTAACCCGTGATGATAAAACAGTAGCCGGAAGCACAAAACCGGTTAAAAGACATATATAACCCAATTCATAGACGGAAAAAAAATAAAAACCCAGAAATATAAACTACCCGTTTCAGCCATTGAACTAAAAATGCCTCAAACAGTCCCAAAAGTCACTGAAAGAAAATAATTTAAAAATAAAAAAGACTTCAAGCAAGAAAAAAACAAAATAGATCAAATACCTTTGACCAGAAAGGCCAAGTGAACCAACCCAACAATAAATGGAGGCAAAAGAATGGCTGAGAGTTGAGAGTGGGGATTAAAAAGTGAAGAAGCAAGGAACAAAGGCGTTAAATGAAACCAATAAGAAAGTTTAGTATCAATAAAGAAAAAGGTAGGCTAAAACTCTGTAGGGTATCAGTAACAGTAAACGTTAACAATTTGTCATAGCTACCACTGTGGGGGAAGTAACAGGTAATGAATGGAGGTCCTTCTTCTTGTTTTATTATTACTTACCTTTTACGTTTATCTTGGAATATTAAAGTTTGAGGGCCACGTGATTGTAAATGCGTCAGAGCTGTGAAATTCAAAGGTGGGTGTGTACTAGTGAGTGGGGGAGTGTGACACTGTGTGTGTTTGTGTGTTAGACCACAAACAACTTTTTCAGCTTTCTAAGGAAAAGGTCTTTTGTTTCATTTTTAATGTACTACTACTGATTTGAACTTGAGTTGTTCTTGTTCCCGCCCATGCACCATTACTGATACACTCTTCACTTAATCCATGTTTAAGGTTTTTGTTTCATATATTAAGAAAAATAACTACTTTAACACAAAGGATTTTTTAGTGACCCATTATTCTCACTCTTTTTTCCAATTGATTCTAATATTTTTTATTTTATCGTTGAATTTAAATATAAACAAAACTGTATATATGGTAAATTTAAACATAAATAATCCCATTTTCTTTAATGATATTATTCTCCAAAAACTACGGCGTTTCTATCTAATGACAGTGAGAGATGATAATAGTAGTAATTTAGAAAGAAATGTAATTTTTAACTGAAATTAGTGAAATTAAACGATGTACACCGCAATTTTTATTTATTTTTATTTAGGTTTAATTACACAAGAAGGTTCCATTTTTGTTAACAAATCTTAATTGAGTTTCCAATTTCTAAGTTGTCTTTATGAATCCGATTGTTTGAAAATTACGTTACAGGTTTTTTTCTAGAAAAGTTTAAAGAAATATTTAAAAAAAACAATAAATAAGCTAAAATGTGGTCGTGTCTTAATTTCACATGTGATCGTTGTATTTTTAAAAAGTAAAAGAAAATAAACACAAAAGAATCAAATACTAACATATAATATAGAGTTAACATTATCAATGCTACACTTCCAGACATGGTCAAATTAAAACACATTTTAAAAAGAAAAACGATAGGATGACACATTTATTTTACCACTTTACGTGATATGAGTAGTGGCATTTTTCTTTTAAATTTTAATTTAGTTTTAAATTGTCCACGTTAGCACTTGAGAATGAAATCCCATTCCGCGTGTGGGCACCAATACTACTCAAATATTTGCCTTCTCGTTCCCTCTTTTCCAACCCCATCTCCGAACTACAAAATCCCATTTTGCAATACCATATTTGAACTTTCAATCCCATTTTCGAAACCATTCTCTCATTCTTAAACTCCGATCTAGAAACCCATTCTCGTGTCATTGCCAAACCCCATTGTCGTGCCATTCTCTTACCCCAAACCATGCAAACATAACTCTTCCCTTGTAGCCTGAAAAATTGCCATTGTCGAATCCTAGAAGCTGCCATTAAAGAACCCAAACCCCATTCCTTTCCACCCATGAAAGCTTTCAGCGATTGTGCGATTTTGGGGAGGTTTTAATTTGGTTTTCCTTCACCATTTGTTGATGGCCCCTCCATATTTGTATGAAGTATTTTTGCATGGTTCTCGCTTGGCATTGGGGGTTCTCGTACTCATCTTCATCCATTAAGTAACATAGAAGTTAAATTTTGAGAATTACCTTGCACATATATTTAATTTAAAAGTAGTGGGATGGGTGTGTTATTGGTCTGCACAGGCTAGCGTACAACAAGTATGGAGGGAATTGTGTTTCTAGCAGCACTTTCCCAATCTGTGATTTTATTATCTACTTGTAAGTTACAAATTAATTAGTCTTGGGTTGCAAGTTAAATTTAAGAATGGGCTAGGAAAGTTTTTACACAAATGCATTTACATTTTAACGGAATCTCTACCGAGGAAGAAGATGAATACGAGAACCCCCAATGTTATGCAAGAACCACGCAAAAATACTTCACACAAATATGGAGGGGTTGTCAACAAAAGGTGAGGGGAAACTAAATTAAAACCTCCCCAAACACGCACAATCATTAGAATCGTTCGTGGGTGCAAAGGAATGGGGTTGGGATTCTTCAATGGCAGCTTTCGGTGTTCGACAATGACAATTTTTCAGACTACAAAGGAAGGGTTTTGTTTGCGTGGTTTAGGGTAAGAGAATGGCACGAGAATAGGGTTCGATAATAGCAACAAAATATGGTTCAAGAACAAGAGAATGGTTTCAAAAATGAGATTCGAGAGTTCAAAAATAAGATTGAAATATGGGTTTCGTAGTTCAAAAATGGGATTGGAAAAGAGGGGGAACGAGAATGCAATTTTAGTGTCGAAACGCAGAATCGAATTTCATTCTCATGTGCCAGTGTGGACAATTTTTAAAACTAAATTGAAAATTAAAATAAAAATGTTATTGCTCATGCCAAGTATGGTGATTAAAAAAGTGGTAAAATAAAGATGTCAACCTATCATTTTCCTTTTAAATTTAAAAAGTAAGACCTAGTAGAAATAACTTAAATTCTGAACATCTAATTAAAATTTTGAAACAAAAATAAGAACATTTCTACTATCTACTATAAATATAAGAAAACAAAGTACCGTGGACAATACCAATTTATCCCTACTTAAAATTTTAACACATACATATTTTTAGTTATTTGGTCATTTTGCATCCTATACTACGCAATTTACTGAAACGTCCTTTCTACTTTTCTGAATATACAAAAATGCCACTCATAAATAACCTTACTATCATCCACTATCTACGAAAATACCATTACCAATATTTACGAAAATGCCACTATGATTATATTATTATTATTATTAGATTATTCTTATTATTTTATTATTAGCGTAAACACAGGCGCGATAACGTCTGTATGTATGCATTTTTTAAATATGCATGTTATTATATTAGTACAAGATAATATTATAATGTTATTAAGTTAATATATAAATTAAAATTATATTTATTAAAAATGAAGTAAAATATATGATAACAAATGAAAGAATAATCATTAATAAATAAAGACGAAGAGAAGAAGCAGAGATATCCGATTTTATAAAAATCTTGTAAAAGTAACGGTCAATTTTTAAAAATTTAATAAATTATTATATTTAAAGGGTAAAATGGATATTTTGAAATGTGGACAAAAAAGGGAAATCCCCTTTATATATTGTTATAGATTATTATTATTATTTTTACTTCAATATTTTTTGTATTATTGTTATTTTTTCCATTATTTATTATTATTATTAACATTATTTTTACAATTAATGTTATTGTTATTGTTATTTTGTCTATTATTTTTATTATTACTAGAATCGTTAATACTAATATTATTTTCATAATTTTCATAATTATCATATTATAATATTTTTATTTTATTTGTCACATTAATTTTTATTATTACTAATATTTTATTGTGAATATTATTATATTTATTATTGTAATTATAAATATTCTTTATTTATGATTTTGTATTATCATTATTTCTTTTATCACCGGATAATAATAATAATAATAATATTATTATTATTATTATTATTATTATTATTATTATTATTATTATTATTATTATTATTATTATTAGTATAGATAAACAGATATTTTAGTTTTATTTACTTCATATTTTTTTATTTATTTAGTGGTTGATTTATCTTTAAATATTTTTTCTAAAACATAGTTACTAAAATTAGTAAATTAATAAAATTGAAAAAATATTATTTTATTATATACTGTATTTATAATGGTTATTATTATTATATTTCTATAAACGTATTATTATTTCTATTATAAATATTATTATTATATTACTATATAATAATAATAATAATTTTTTATTATTATTAGTTTTATCAATATGAAATATTATTATTATTACTATTGGTATTAATATTTTTATCATTATGAGATATTATTATAGTGATAGTATTATTACTATTATTATTATTATAATAATAATTATTATTATTATTATTATTAAACACACATTTTACTTTTGTTTATTATGAGAGCATATCTCAATTACTTATAATTTATTATTTATTGTGTTGTTTATTTATCTATACATTTACATTTGGGTATTATTTGAATTCAAATATGTAGTTACAAAAGTAGTAAAATAATAAAATTTAAAAATTTTATTTATCTTTAAATCTTTAAACTTAAAAAGTAGTTACTCAAATTAGTAAATTAATAAAAAAATATTTTTTTATTGTGATAATTATATTGCATTTAATAATAATAATTATTATAATACTATAATGATATTATTATTATTGTTGTTATTGTTGTTATTATTATTACTACGGGATATTATTATAGTGATATTATTATAGTGATATTATTATAATTATTATTGCTATTGTTATTATTATTATTATTATTAAACACACATTTTACTTTTGTTTATTATGATTACTTTGCAATTTTTTTATTTATTGTGTTGTTTTTTTAATGTATACATTTGAGTATTATTTGAATTCAAATAAATAGTTACAAAAGTAGTAAGATAATAAAATGGATAAGAATTTTTTTATTATAAAAAATTATTTAAATTTTTAAAAAAATTAATAGAATAAAAATATAAAACAAAGAGGACACTAAAGATGTGTATATCTTTACACATATGTTGTTGTTGTATTATTATTATTATTTTTTTATTACTGGATATTGTTATATTATAATAATAATAATAATAATAATAATAAATTATTATTATTATTATTATTATTATTATTATTATTATTATATTGAGATACAAATCTTACTTTTATTTAATAGGGGATCATATCTTAATTACCTGTATTTTTTATTTGTCTTGTTATTGATTTATTTTTAAATTTTTGAACTCAAAAAGTAGTTACTAAAATTAGTAAATTAAAATAACCAAAAAATAATATTTTTATAATGATAATTATATAGCATTTATAATAATAATTATTATTATATTACTATAATGGTATTTATTATTAATATATTACTACATGATATTATTATAGTGATATAATAATAATAATAATAATAATTATTATTATTATTATAATAGTTAGACACACATTTTGTTTTTATTTATTACAGAAGTATATCTCAATTATTTACACTTTTTATTTATTTTATTATTGATTTATCTTAACATCAAAATAATTATTTAAAATAAAAATTAATTACTAAAATTAGTAAAATGATAAAACTGAAAAGTAACTTTTTTTTTTATAAAAATAATTATTTTAATTTAAAAATAATAATAAGAAGATAAATTTAAAAAATTAAAGAGGACACCAAAAATATGTATTTTTTTATATATAGTTATAAATTATCGTTGTTAATGTTAGTTTTAGTATTAATATTAATATTAATAATGTTAACATAATATCGATAATGTTGTTATTATTATAAGTATTTTTTTAATTATACAAAATGTTATTGTACTACATAATTTTATTATATAAATTTTAATCTTTTAAAATTTATAATTATAATTATTTATAGGATTAAGTAGTCATTTGGTTTTAGTTTTGGTCGACTTTTTTCACTTTGGTCCTACTTTTGAAATTGTTTTCAATTTGGTCATACTTTTCGTTATATTTTTTCAATCAACTCCTTTTCGTTAACTCCGTCTAAATCGTTAACGAATGTGAACAGTAACTGCCACGTGTCATTTTGTGATTTTTTTTATTTTTTTTTATTTTTTTTAATTTTTTAAAATGTACACGTGTCAAGCTCATATTAGGCCACGTGTCATTATTGATTTTTTATTTTAATTTTTTAATTTTTTAATTTTTTTTAATTTAATTTTTTTAATTAAAAAAATTCACGTGTCAAGCTAATATCATGCCACGTGTCAGAATCAGATTTTTATATTCAATTTGGTCATAATATTCGTTATTTGTTTTCAATTTGGTCATATTTTTTTTTAATTTAGTATTTTTGTTCCTCTCCAAAGACAAAATATAATTTGTATATAAATGTGGCTTAAGTGCAGTTATATGAATATTCTTATTAAAATACATATTTTTATTAAATATTTTTAATTTAAAATTAGAGTTGGTTTAAAATTAAATATTTTTAACCTCTTAAAATTTTAAAGGTTAACTCCCTTGGTCCATGTTTTTGTTGAAAAATCTCAAATAGGTCCTAAGATTTTTTTTAGTCTCAATTAGGTCCATATTTTTGAAGATGTGTAACAATTAGACCCATTTCGTTAGTATGGTGTTAACGGTGTTAAGGATGTGCCACGTGTCAGCTCCACATTTTTTTGAAATTTTTTGAATTTTTTTTGAATTTTTTAATTTTTTTTGAAAATTATTCATGCCACATGTCATGTCAATATTGTGCCACGTGTCAAGTCAGTAAGGTGACACATATCAAATCATTGTTTCAATCTCAATTTGGTCCATATATTTGTTATTTTTATTGCATTTCAGTCCATTTTTTTAATTTTTTTAATATATTTATTTTAACTTTTTACAAAATTGTTTTAAAAATTTATATTTAAATTTATAAAATTGTTATTTTTAAACCAACTCTAACATTTGTATATAAATTTTTTAAAACAATTTTGTAACAAGTTAAAATAAATATTTTAAAATTTTAAAACAAAATATAAAATAACTTAATATTATTAAAATGTTTAATAAAAATATCATTATAAAATTTATATAAAAGTTAAATTTGATCTCAATTTGGAAAGGATGAAATTGAAAATTGAAAAAAGAATGGACTGAAATATAATTAAAATAACAAATATATGGACTAAATTGATATTCAAACAATGACTTGACACGTGTCACCTTACTGACTTGACACGTGACACAATATTAATGTGACACGTGACAAGAATAATTTTCAAAAAAAAATTAAAAAAAAAAATGAGAAGTTGACACGTGACCTATCCTTAACACCGTTAACACATTTTCAAAAATATGGACCTAATTGAGACTAAAAAAAATCTTAGGACCTATTTGAGATTTTTCAACAAAAACATGGACCAAGGGAGTATTTTAACCAATTTTAAATTAATGGTGTTATTGCTTTTTTTCGTTTTAATTTTAAACTAACGTTAATTCTAAATTAAAAATATTTAACAAAAATATGCATTTTAATATA
>Ga0209589_1002826_pt1 | contig 30252 bp, 18 predicted proteins | sample CowpeawhiteBW_FD_187525 | JGI IMG/M metagenome (GOLD analysis project Ga0209589, IMG submission 187525) | Root nodule microbial communities of legume samples collected from California USA - Cow pea white BW (SPAdes) (version 2) | ecosystem: Host-associated > Plants > Roots > Nodule | place: USA...
AATGTATTGCATAGTAATGTATATGATATAGTAAAGATATATTAAAGGCTTTTGTAGTTAAATTATTATTATGTTTGTGCAGTGATTAAGCCAGGGGTTGAAATTGTAAGTATGAAGTTTTATTAGGTGTTGATCGTTGGAATAATAAAAGGTTAATATGTATTGGTAGCAGTGTAAAATAGTGATCTATTAAGTGTGAAATAAGTTTATAAAATGGGTGCAGTCACGAAAAATTGGAGATCGTGAGAAGAATGGTTGCGAGGTGCAGAAGTTTTCTTTATGAGTTATATTATAAAAATAAATAAATAAATAAGAATAAAAAAAATGACGATGTGATTAATGAAGGTGCAATAGAATTATGTAGTTGGTGCAGCACTTTTAAAAAAATATATATGATCCTAATATATACATGTGTATATATTATAAAGAAACATGTTGCAGAATATAGTTTCTGGTTTTGGATTGTATAATGTGAGGTTATATGACTGTGTTGATGTTAATTTTGGGTTGACATGAGGGTTTGGTTGGAAGGGGCTTTTGTAGGTACTGTTTGAGATGAATTTTGGATTTGGTATTAAAATATGCATTATTGTGTTGTTGTTTTAGAGCTCCTAAGAGTATTATTAACTCTTGGATAAACTCAAGTTTCAACTCAATCTCAATTGTGAATGTATACATATATGTATGAATAATTGATGTATGGGATATGTGTTATTGTTTTTGGGAGTGCCTGGCACCTAGCGGTAAGAGGTTTTGCCAAGCGGTCTGCAACGCAACTTCGTCTGGCGGTGCCTAGGCAACGCCAGACAATAGCGTGCGAACAATGTATTATTTTGTAGCGTTTTACATCGATGGTCTTGAGAGTTTGGTCAGGGATATGCTGGACTAGTTACGAGCGGGGAGGTTCGTAACGGAGATTTGAGATGCGTGATTGATGCGGGCGGGGAGGTCCGTATCTGTTGTACTCTTGTGTGGGGATACGAGCGGGGAGGTTCGTATGTTCTGTGCTCACACTTGAGGCTACTATGAGCAGGGAGGTTCATAGTAGGTGTTCACGCATGTTGGACTACGAGCGGGCAGGTTCGTAGAGTTGGACTACGGACGGGGAGGTCCGTAGAGTTGGACCACGAGCGGGTAGGTTCGTGGGAGCATGATAATCCCTAAGGACCAAGGTTGTGCATGGATCTTTCTCATATAGGTTATGAGATTGGGGTATAATGTTATAGAAAGGTCAATAATCTAAAATTGATTAAGTTGGACTGGGTGATGGTCAATTCTTATTATTTTATTGTTTGTATTATTTTTCTTTTCAGCTCACCCTTGCTTGTTTGTGTGTTTGTGGTTGGCGATGATCACGTGACTTGTTACGTGGGAGCAGACGTGAATTCAGGTGATCATGTTGATGCTTAGCAACAGAGTGGGGCTACCGATATGGAATTTTCTTTATGCTATGCTTTCCTACCTTTTGTAATAGACATTATGATGTTTTATCCATTATGAACATGTAATAAAGATGAGACAGTACGAATGGATTATAGCAAGACAAGTTTGAAATTTCCCGCGCTTGGGAATTTATTAAAATGTCTGATTTTCTTAAAGTATATTTTGTGAAAAATTAGTTTTATCTAGTAATATCCATCTGGGGTGTTACAGTAGATGTCTCCATATTTGTGTTAGATATATGTAGTCTGGGGTGAGATGTTTGAAGAAAATGGATGGAGAAAAGCAATGTTTTTATCAAACCATAAAGTCCGTGGAGCAAAACACGGATAAATCTTTATTATTTCGTTACGAGTATGCGTTGAATTTGTTATCAAATAAATAAATAAATAAATATATAAATATATATATATATATATATATATATATATATATATATAGAGAGAGAGAGAGAGGTTAATAGGTATATTGGAAAGTCCATAGATTAGGAGTTATGGAATAAATGAATAAGTTCAAAGAATTTTATTGATTGATAAATATGTGGTGGTTTTATAAACGTCAAGAGTTGGTTTGTTGGTTTTATAAAGTTCAAGAGTTGTTTTGTTGGTTTTATAATTATAGTTGGATTAAATTGATTAAAATTCGAAGGTGGTAATATTATGAAAAAGGTTAAAGTTAATTATTTAAAAAAAATGGTAGCAGATGGGGATATATTTTATTAAAATATATTGTAAAAAAAACTAAATTATTGGTATTGTTTTGGAGGTATGTTGAATTGTAAAAATATGCACTTGGTGTTCTGGATGTGTAGATATGATTGCTTAATGTGTTAGAATCAATTATGCAGTTCCTAAACCAATAAAATTAATTTTATTGGTGTGGCACTTGGCGGCGGATATGCTGGCGAGACACCACCAATAGAGGGGCCACTAGCGCATGGTGTCTAACGGCATGGGATTACCGCCAAGCGGTTTGGAGCACAATTTTGCCTAGTTGCGCTTAGGTAGCGCCAGACGATAGTGCAAGGGTAGGGATCTGTTGCAGATGAATTTGCATGGATGGGCTTGATGGCTTGGTTAAGGATATGCTGGATTAGTTACGATAGGGGAGGTTCGTAACAGAGATCGGAGATGCATGATTGATGCAGGCGGGGAGGTCCATATCTTTTGTACTCCTATGTGAGGATACGGGCGGGGAGGTTCGTATGTTCCGTGCTCACACTTAAGACTGCTATGAGCGGGGATGTTCATAGTAGGTGTTCATGCATATTGGACTACGAGCGGGGAGGTTCGTAGAGTTGGACTACGGGCGGGGAGGTCCGTAGAGCTGGACCATGAGTGGATAGGTTCGTGTTATTTTTTTTTCTCAGCTCACCCTTTCTGTTTTTGTTTAACGTTGATCGTGTGACTCGTCACGCAGGAGGAAATGTGAATCCAGACGAGGACATTGATGCCTAGAGATGGAGTGGGGCAGAATATGTGAGATTACTTTATGTTTTATTTCTAAACATTTTGTAATAAGCTTTTATGATGTTTTTCTTTATTATGGATTTGTAATAATGAGGATTTAGTATATTGGAACTTCATTGATATAAATTTTAAATTTTCCCACGCTTGGAAACTTTATATATTATTTTAATTCCAAAAAAATTATAGGATATTTGCTTTATATAATAATATCCACCTATATAGGATGTTACAATTTGGGTGCACATTAACCAACCGCATAATTCTACAAATAGTGACTGGAATTCCCTTTAGCATTAACTATCTCCATCTTTCATACTTTTTGTATAATATAAAGTACTAATAATGGTAATTTTCATGCATATCAGTAAGGCAATATACAAATAAAAGAAATTATAATTAAAATAAATAATTATATAATTATAGTCATTTATCATTTAAATTATAATTAAAACAAATAAAAGAAATTATAATAATGACAATTTACATTATATAAAAGAAATTAGAAAACTAAAAAAAATACATGTAAGTATACAAATAAAAATGAACAAAAAGAAGAAATTCCTTTGTTTTAAAAAAATAATTAAAATAAATATATTCTACTACAAAAATAAAATAAAATAAATAAAATTTAAACTATTAATCAAAACACTTCTAATATATAATGAAATTTAAAATTGGCCATGTATTGCAAAATGATATTGTAATATTGTCTTCATTTTCATAAGTAAAAGTAATTACAGTTATTTGAAAGTATGATGTTATGAAAAAAAAAGTACAATTTACACTTTCATTCCTCTTTATCTTGATTGTCTTAAGACAAGGGACTCCGTCCATGCTTTCTTTCACATAAATCTCAGTACCCTTTATAACACCATAGGCGGATATTACTTAATAAAACAAATATCATATAATTTTTTTTGGAATTAAAATAATATATAAATTTCCCAAGCACGGAAAAATTTAAAACTTATATTGCTATAGTTCAATTACACTACTCCATCTTTATTACAAGTTCATAGTAAAGAAAAGAATCATGAAATTTTATTACAAAAAAAAAACTTAAAAAAAAAAACTTCAAGTAAATTCCCCATAGTTTGCCCCGCTCCGTCTTTATGCATCAGCGTGCTCACCTAGATTCACCTCTGCTCCCATGTGACAAGTCACGCGATCATCGCCAAACACAAATAAAAAGGGTGAGCTGAGAAAGAAAATAACACAATAAATAAATAACAATAATTAACCCTCACCGAATCCATCTCATTCAGTTTTAGTTTATCAACTACTTTGCAACATTCCACCCAATCTCATAACCTATATGAGAAAGATCCATTCACCACCTTGGTCCTTAGGGATTATCATGCTCCCACGAACCTACCCGCTCGTGGTCCAACTCTACGGACCTCCCCGCCCGTAGTCCAACTTTATGAACCTGCCCGCTCGTAGTCCAACATGCGTGACGGACAACGAGGCGCCTGGCGGCAGGGTAGAGTCCGCCAGGCGGTGACGGTGCAGTGAGGATTCTGCTGGCGCTTGGCGCCTGGCAGTATGTGATGCCCGCCAGGCGGTTTGGAACTAGACTTCGCCTAGCGGCGTTTGATGCGCGCCAGGCGATTTTGGTCCAGTAATGGTGCGCGAGGAAGGGTTTTCTACACCGTTTTAGGTGATGTTCATGATGCAAGGCTTTGGCTGGGGGCCCAGTTACGAGTGTATCTTGTATTGGGGTAACACGTGACCACTCTAGGTTGTAGCCTGGTGTTTTAGGAAGTCTAGTGGAGTGTGCGAGTTGTGGGTCGTATGGTGAGGTTTCAGGTGATTGCCCTCTTCAGTGCATTCTGATAGAGATTTGGTAGTCTGGGAACAACTACAAACTTATGTTTGTTTTGGGGAGCTCCACTTGGTGTCACGGTGAGATGTTGTGGCAAAGTTATTCCCACGTGTGGACTATCAGGTGGTGGCTTGTAGTCGGAGGGACGAGTAGACACTCGTGCAGCAAAGATCGATCATTGATCTCACCTAAAGGGTATAGAAATGATAGACGTCTAATGCAAGTGCTGGAAATGGAGAAGTAAGGAAAAAGGGAGAAGGATACTAACCCGGGTTTAATGTTGAGATAATGTATTTAATATTATATTGGTTTGGTTTTATTTAAATGAACTCACCCTATATGTGTGTGTTTGGCGATGATCATGTAACTTGTTACATGGGAGCAGATGTTGATGTAGGTTGGCAGGCTGATGCATAGTGACAGAGTTGGGATCTCTTGGGATTTTTCACTGGTTTATTGTGTTGGACTATGGATCTATTGTAATAGTTTTATAGACTATTATATTTGTAATACGGTATTGCCGCAAATTATTTTATCTGTTTTGGCACGTTGAGCTTAAGGTTTTAAATATTTCCCGCGTTTTGGGAAATTGTTGGATAATAAATGATGTTGTTTTATTAAAATTTATTTTGTTTATTTTAATAAGTAATTTCCGACTAGGACGTTACACCTTCTTCTACTAGATGATTCACTCACCTTCATATTTGTTGGTACTAGAGCACTGCTTCGTATAGACTCCTATGCTCCCTTTGCAGCTACTAATTCCATTTCTAAGTTTGAAATAGTCTTATCAAGGGTTCTATATTCCATGCAGTTACACATGTTAGCATAAAAATAATAATCAAATAAAATAAACTACCACTAATGGTAACAAAAAGTATAATATAACTTACAATATGGAATTTTGTGTCTTGGAAACCTCTCCATAGATGCCTTTAGTTTCATGATTTACTTCCTTCTCTTACAATTGAGGGAGACAAGCACACAAACATAGGAATTTCTTATCATTTTACCTCATACTAGAAACATTTTATGTGCTTAGTGTAAGATCTGCCAAATTTATTTAATTAAATAAATAATTAATTAATAAATGCAAGTAGTGGGAGCCTTTATGGCATTTAATAATGACATGTATGATCTGGAAAAGTACTAGCTCACATGATTAAGAGTATTTAGTGTATTGAGAGGATTTAGGTTTAAGTCCTATGTATGCCGTTATGTACTATTTAATTTATTATTATTTTTAATAATATGCTTGATTATAATGAGTGATAATTTAATCCTATATTTATAGAAATTATCACTAAACATGAATTAGCTAAAGGGTTGTGCATTGGTTTGACATTTGCATGGTTATGGGTTCGAACCTTGGTGAATCCACACTAAACTTTTATTTTGCCAAAATTTTTGTTGGCATGAATGTGAAAGGGCAAGGAAACCTTAGTAGCCAAGAGGGGTTGGAAAACTCATGAAGTAATGGCTTTTGAAAGGCAATTACACCTCTTAATGATGGAAATTCGTTTTCCGCATTAACCACCATTATGCCATGTTTAAAGAGACCATTAAGGGAAAGTGAGAGAGTTTTCTTGACTAGTTTTTGTGAGGGTTGTGAGGGGTGAATTAACAGAGCATACATTGTGCTGATTGAGAGAAAGGGAAGGGACAAGATCATTGTGGAACCAAGGCAAAATGCGAGTAATCAATTTTAAAGCGAGGAATCCAGGTTAGGGAAGTTGTTCATCGCGTTTCTTGATTTTAAATTCATAATTATGAATTGTATGAAAAACATGAATGTATTGTATGCGTGATTTTCTGGACTATGATAAGTTTCTGGAAATTTTCCAAAAAAACCGCTTGGCGGGCCTTCAAAGTCGTCAGGCGACTGATGTTAAAAAGAACCCAGTTTTTGGGTTTCTGTTAAGAACTGTCTGGCGCAACAGTAACCACCAGGCCGTGGTTTTATACCGCCAGGCGCCAGGTTCCTGATTTTTGGGTGTAACATCCCTAAGGAATATTACTAATATTTAATAAATAAAATCCGAAATAAAAATAAATAACGCATTTAACATAAAACCATTTCCCAAAAACACGGGAAATTTAAAACTTTAATAGACATGTCATAAAAGCAGGAGTCCATAATTTGTAAAACTAAAACAATATTCACATGGCTCCCAAAGGGTTACATATTTATCTCAAAATCAAAATAATAACATATAAACAAAAATCCACAACAACCCCTCGCTCTGAGTCTATACATCTCCTGGCCCACCTGTCAAATCATCTGCTCCCGGATAACGAATCATCCGATCATCGCCACACACACACAGAAAGGGTGAGCTATGCACAATATATAAACAAAATACATGAAATAAATATGCCACCCATCCCAAAATAACATAATTAAATATCTCATTGTTTTCAAATTACCCATCCATGATCTCATAGTCCTTCATGAGTCATATACATGAACTAGGTCTTGGGATTTCCCTGTGCTCCCACGAAACTAACTCATTCGTGGTCCAACCCTATGAGCCTATCCCGCTCATAGTCCTGCCCTACAGACTCCTCGTCTGTAGTAAATCATTCAAGCCTCCTGAACTTGGACCCTGGCACGCACGCAATCACCATACTATAGATTCCTCGCCCAATAGTAGCTGACGGGAACATATCAGTTCCTTGCCCATCGTGCGCCCGACACATGTAATCGCCATACTAAGGACTCCTCGCCCATTAGTAGCCGACGGGAACTCAACCAGTTCCATGCCCATCATGTGTCCAACCATCAAGCACATCCATACCCCTATTGGACTTAGTCCTTCAAGCTCAAATACCACACCACATGCATATACTTCCTATACTTAGGAAAAAGTAGCCAAACTAACACACACAAGCACACACAAACATAGTAATTCGCATAAACTCACTTAAGCCAGGGACTCTTGCCCAAGCTAAGCCCTCAGTCTCGCTTAGGCTAGTTCACCTTGCCTAAGCGAGCTTAAAACAGTAGCATCAACACATCATCTCGCTTAGGCGAGATCCTCTCGCCTAGGCGAGGTCATCTCTCGCCCAAACACCTAATTCAATCTCGCCTGGGCTACAATGCAAGCAAAACATCACAGTTGACCCCGATATCTCACTTAGGCGAGGCCGTCTCGCCTGAGCGAGACCCTGGTTTGCTCAAACCCACAAAACTCCTCGCCTGGACGAGGTTTTGCGCTCAGAACACCCAGGTCACCTCGCGACCTCGCTTAGGCGAGTGTCTCTCGCCTGAGCGAGAGACCAAGTCGCTCAAGTACCAAAATAGTCGCTTGGGCGAGATGCTCGAACCCTAAACCAGTAATGAAACCCTGCAACTCTCGCTTAGGCGAGGGTGACCCGCTTGGGCGAGAATTCCAGTATCCCTCTCCTGGTCTTGCGCGAGAACAAACCACAACCATACCAAAATCAAATTTAGGCAATTTCCAAGCATTCCACCCCATCAAGCCATCACAGTAACATGGTTCAGACAGGTTTGCATCAATCAAACTAAAGGTTTGGCCAAAAACCACAACAACAATACCCTCAAACCCTTATCTCATTCATATAAACCACCTAAAATAACTTTGTGCCTAACTTCAATTCGCCAATTCTCAATTACAATGCATATTATACCACAATCATACCCTATAGAATCCAATTGGAAGCAAAATGCAGAAAAACGAGCATTAATGGTATACACATAACACAGCACCCCTAACCTGGAATTAGTGATCAAAGTTGAGACCAATAGGAACCTTGATTCACAATTGCCTTCTTGCTTCAGCCCTTGCACACCCAAAACTCAACTCACACGCTCAATCTCGTACTCCTCTCTATACTAGTTCACCACACTGCCAAAACCTTTCCCTTTACCTAAAATTTGGCTTTTATAGGTGTTTTTAAGATGGGTTTTAAAAACTAAAACGGAATTGGGCGTGTATGCCAATTTAGTGTGTTTAATTCTCATTTAGGGTCATTATAGGATGTTTTCCAGCCCCTCTTGGCTTCCCCTTCTAGATTTTATTTTGCCCTCTTATATTCCCTCCAAAACTACACTTTTAAAAAAATAAAGTTCCAATTTCATTCTCAACCAAGTTTGAACCCATGACCACTTAGTTACCATTCAAGTGCACAACCAATTCAACCAAGTCATGTTAGTGATACACTCCAATCATAATAAGCTCACAATACCAATTCCATACTTATACATATTATTAAAAATCAATAATAAAACAACAACACATAATTGACATACATAAGACTCGAACCCAAGTCCTCTCACACAAACCAAGTACCCTCAACCACTTAAGCTAGTACTTTTCCACGTCACATTAAACAATAATTAATGTCATAAAGGCGCTTTCTACCAGCATTTATTAATTAATTAGTTATTTAATTAATTAATTTTTACGGGTCTTACATTGGGTGCTAGATCGTCATCGTTTTTCTAGTTTGCGCAGTTTTCGTAAAACTGCATTTCCTGGTTTGTTAACCTTCCGATTTAGGTGAAATTTTGACAGGTGGTCCATAACATGTTGTTCTTCACGTTGAACGGTGGAGATTTGATTTGGAGGTCAGTAGCTAGAGATATATGTTACTCATTGTTGTTGGTTTTTGAAGTCTTTAAAATACATGAATAAGCTCTTGATAATTTCAAATAACTTTTAATGAAGCATGATTGGGTTATGTTGTAAGTCTCTATGAATTTGAATGTTCCTGTGGGTTAGTCACACGTTGAGAATTGGTTTATTGGTGAATTAATGTGTGTTAGTATAAATTAACTTGTTGCATAAGAGATGCGATAGTGCTATATTAAATTGAATTGGTGCATAGGATCATGTGATTAAGTTATTAGAGTATTGCTGCTTTATATTTGCTTGAGCATACGTTATTCATAAGTTGGAAGTATGATGTAAATATAATTAGGGTATGGTCGTCATGTCATATGAAATTTGGTAGAGACTTAGTAAATGATTGGATGAATTACAGAGGGTAAGGGGTATGAGATTAACCGTGGCATGTTGTGATATTAGAAATGTTGAAGTTGATCAAGTTTATTTATTGGTAAACTTAGGTTGGTGAACCTAAATGGGATTAAGAACATTGGTAATAAGTTAATAACCTGGGAGTTGATGTAATTAACCGGGAATTCTATTGTTAGACTTGGTGCATAATTAGAGTTGTAATCTCCTCTGTGTGCATATAAATCAGTAAAGCACAAGTACTGGTGCAGCACCTGGCGGTAAGGATTGGACCGCCAGGCGATAGCTACAAACCAATGGGGTCCTGTAGCGAGTGGCGTCTGGTAGTGAGGGAGGTTCTGCCAGGCGATAACTGCAAGTTCAGTGGGTTTCTGGGCGCTTGGTGCTTGGCGATACGTGTCCCTCGCCAAGAAGTCTGAAAGCGGGTTTCGCTCGGTGGCTCTAGAGCAGCGCTAGGCGATAACACAGTAGCAACAACTTTAACAGTCAAGGAGTGCACACGATGGTGCGTGTAAGAGCCGTGAAAATTAAATAATTAAATAAATAATTATTTAATATAAATGTGGGTAGTGGAGTAATTATGACATTTAATGTGAGTAGTTATGATAAGGAATGATACTAGCTCAAGTAGTGAGACTACTTGGGTTTGAGTCATGTTGATATCATTTGTACGTTGTTTCAGTTACGCTATTATTTTAATAATATGATTGATCATGGTGCATGATAATATAATCCTAGAGGTATAGGAATTATCATGAAACATGAATTTGTTGAATTGGTTGTGCACTTGAATTATAATTATGTGGTTGTATGTTCGAACCTTGGTTGATGCTAAATAGGATTGTTTTTGCCAAATTTCTTGTTAGCATTAATGAGAGGGATCAGATAACCCTAGCAATCTGAAGGAGCAGTTGGAAGGTTGAGAAACCATAAGGTAATGGTACTTGATGGCCATTATCCCTTTTTATTTAATTTTCGTTTTTCTGCCATTAAGTCTAATTAAGGTGTAGTTATGATCATTTTTTAGGGAGGAGAGTAAGATTCTGAGACTACCATAGTGCGAGGACTGTTGAGAGTGTAATCTGGACAACAAGTAGAGAGAGCATTGAGGGTTTGGAGCAGATTTGGAGAGGAGTCAAGGGCTAGAACAATTGTGGTGCAAGGAAAGACTAGCGTTTTCAATTTGAGCAAAGATTACCAAGTTAGGGGAGCTTGATTTTTATCAATTTAATTCGTACTATGGTTTATGAATGATACATGTGTATTTGAATGCTTAACTCTGTCATTCTATTAAATGTCGTGTTTTTTGGAAAATTTTCAGAAACCGCTTGGCGGCCTTGAAAATCTTGCCAAACAACTCATATGATTTGCACTAAGTTTCTGGGGTTTTCGTAGAAACTGCCCAGCAGCAAAAACAGATCGCCAGGCTACAAAACTTGACTAACCCAGTTTATGGGTTTCTACATGAACCGCTTGGCGGCTATGAACACCTGCTAGGCGACTCGAGCATGATTGGCTTAATTTTTGGTGGTTTAGGTTTTTGGGTGGTTCTGATGGGGGAAAAAGGGAGCTTTATCTGATGGTTGAATATTGGACACCAGAAATTTGTTTAATTACGCGTGATTAGAGTTAATTGGAGGCCATTGTATGAACATTGTTTTAGGGTTTGGAAAATTGGGGATTTCGAGTTAGGGATAATTGGTGCGCGAATTGCATTGAGGACCTATATGTTCACATTTAAATTGATATTAAGTAGCATTGGATGTACGTTTGCCAGTTGTTTGTGAATACGAACAGAGGAATGCATTTTAGGATTTTTGGGACTTTCGTAGGTGTAGGAAAATTCTCGGTTTTACCCATAAATCTTTGCACCGCCTGGTGGCACCACGCTTACCGCCAGGCGCCAGTGCAATGTAGTTTAACATCGTGTGGCTGTTAGGCGCAGTGCGGGCTCGAGACTCTTAATTATGTGAGTGTATTAAGGAACCTTGTACAAATGGTGATGATGAGGAAAATACATAGATTAAGGATGGGAAATGATTTTAAGGTTAGATTGTGATTCAAAAATATGTGATGTGAAATATAATGCATATTAGGTTCCCAAATACAAGGAATGGTTATAAAATTAACTACATCTCGAGACTTAGGAATTGGATATTTTCTTTTGAGTCACTAAATTTAAATGCTTCATGGAAATATATGGTTAAGGGTTGAGGGGCGATGTTGGGATTGCATAAGGTTGGTTTGGAAAGGGATTGTGATAGTTATTAGAGAAATAAGACTTAGGAATTGGATTGAGAAATGTATCAATGGTTGCTGAAATGGGATTTTATTATGGGTAACAATAGCTTGTGATATAGTCAATGATGAGTATGGGGCGAATGCATAATGGTATGGGTGAATTATTCATAATTTGGCATAGGTTCTTTGGAAATGCAATATGGAATCATGGTAAGCTGTAAGATTTCCAGGTTTGTGATTAAGGTAAGGATGACAATACGGGCCAACCTGACCCGTTTAGGCCCAACCCGCATAAGGCTGGTATATCACGGGCTGGCCCGCCTCGCCTCGCACAATTTATGTGGGCTGCAATCACTGGCTCGTTGGCCTACGGGCTGGCCCGCTTTTTTTTAAACTTTTTTAATTCATATGATAAAACTTTCAATGTTTAAAAATTTGTCATGTGTTGTGCCTGAAGGTGGGAATGGATCTACCAGGCAATACCTTGAATTCTAGAGACCTCTGGAGCGTGTGGCGCCTGACAGTAAGAGGTTTCCGCCAGGCGATCTGTAATTGGTTTTCGCCTGGCGATGTTGAGACAATGCTAGGCGATGATGCAGGGGCAATGGTTTGTTTTTTTGGATGGTGCATGGTCTACAAAGCTTTGGGTGATACCTTAAGGATGGACGTTGTTGGAGCATTCCTTGAGTTGTGACTCAAAATGACATTCCTTGAGTTGTGGCTAGGAATGGAGGGTAAACATGTGGCGATCCCAGGTTGTGGCTTCGTGAGTGGTACTGGTGTGAGTGTGCGAGTTGTGGCTCGTACGGATGGTCTCTACACGATTGTGCAATCACAGGTTGTGGCCAGTGATATGTTAATCTTGTGTCAAGAGTACAAATTGTGGTTCGTATTGGGAACTCTACCTAGTGTTATAAAGTGTGGTTCGTAACATGATATTCTCGCACGTGTTTCTACAAGTGGTGGCCTATAGATTGTGGAACCACGAGTTGTGACTTATGGCAGCAAAGGATATATTAAGGTCATCATCTGAAGATGTAAAATGTCGATAAACATGGTGGTGGCCATGCTTTATGGAATTAGAGGATAGAGTTTCTTTGATGAGCGTGTGTATATATTTGAATTGTGTTTTATATACATTTGAACTGCTAGTTCACCCTATCTGTTTGTCATTACACGGGAGCAGATGATGTTGCAGGTAGTACTGGTGAAGAATAGCGTCGAAGCGGGGCAGTATGGGGGATTTTATTTTATAGTTATTTCTATTATTATGTAACTCGGATTTTATTTAATAGCTTTTGGAAATGTAAACCTGGACTTTAACTTGCGGTTTTTATCATTACAAGTTAATGGATGTTTTTTCAATTTTTCTGCGTTTTGGGAAAGACATTATAATAAATGCAGTTGTGTTTTTTCTCTTTAATATTTTTATTTAAAAATTAGTAATATTTGGTGGGGATGTTACAGTGCATGGAGTGGTGCGGTATAGTCGTTCTCACAATAAGGTTTCTAAAAGACGATAGAGGCTTTGAACGTGAGTAATAAAAGAGAAAAATGGATGAAGGTGCATGTGGGTCTGTTTCATTGTGAGGAAGAAGGACGAAACCCTAAACCCTCTTTTTCACCCAGTTCCAACGAAAACTAGGTTAACCATTCAAATGTCTTAACATGCCTTTTAGTTTCCTATATCCAACTTGCACCAAAGAAAAGAAATGAAAAAATATTATTCAAAATACACATAGGATACCACATCAAGAGTTAAAAAAAGGGTCAATAATGTGATATAATATGAAAAATGTATTACCCGTATGTTTTTAATAATAGTATATAAATGAGGTTAAAATTCTACTTGGTTGTTTTATGAAACCATGGACATTTAGATATGTTTATAGGAACCATACATTGTCATATAAACTTTCTATTCTTCCTTCAAGCAGTAATACACTATCAGGAAGCATTCAATACTCCATGTTTTTAGCCTTATTTATATTATTAATTATTATGTTAATTTTATATTAAATTTGGTAATGTACACTTTCACCAATATATCTAAAAATCAAACGAGTTATTTGTTTCCCTTTTCATACAAATTAAAATCAAATGAATCTAAGTATGAATCTTGAAGAAACTTAAATAATTTTAAGATAACAAACAATGAATTTTAATGGTGGAAAGATCAAAAGTCAGTTTGTAGAAGCACGAAACATGATAATTAGTTTGAAAACATGGTCATGTGGAGAGTAGGAGAAAGAAATAAAATTAGGTTCTCTAGGGACAAATGGGTAGTGTAACATCCTATCAGGATATTACGGATTTAAATAATAAAATAAATAAAATACTAAATTCTCATCATTTAATAAAACATCATTTCCCAAAAAAGCAAGAAATTTATAACTTTATTAGATAAGTAAATAATTTGAAATCCATAAATTACAAAACTGGAAATAATATAAAACATGTCATAAGCTTTACAATTTATTTCAATACCATAAAATATAAAAACTTCCAAGCTATCCCTGCTCCGTAGCTAAGCCTCACCAAAACCACCTACAACAACATCATCTGCTCACGTGTACCGTGTACACGATCATCGCCAACCACAAGTAGATAGGGTGAGCTTAACAGAATAATCATATAAATACATATACATATATTAAACACACTTATATACATATATTATACAATCGCACCAGAGGGATTCCCTCATTTGATTCCATATCACATGGCCACAACCATGCTATTTGTGTTCTACATTTTCTAGTGACTACTTCAAGGTGCCTTGTTGCCATACCTATCGGCCACAACCGATAGAGCACGTGCGGGAAACCATGCTACGGATCATACACCGTAATGCCAGGTGGAGTTCCCATATATGAACATAATTCATAACGTCCTAAGACTACCAAACTCGTCAGTTAATTATGATGCGGGCAATCTATCTGGACCAATCCATACTGGCCACAACCAGCACACTCACACCGCCAACACTCGCCAACCCGAGCTCAACTTAAAGGTTCCTCGTGTTCGTCCGCCATCCCGAGATCAACTCGAGGAATGCCACGTGCTTAACCCCTATCCCGAGCTCAACTTAAAGGATACGTTCTGAGCTCAACTCAAGGAACACCAGCAAACCAACATTGGGAGCACCACTAAACTTTGTATATCACACACTCCAAAGCAAGCAACCCCACTCGCATCACGGTATCGCCTAGCGCAGCACTCTAGGCACCAGGCGCATTTGGCCTCTAGACCACCTGGCGGGGACACGTACCGCCAGGTCCCTCGCTCCTCTGATGCCTCTGTTCGTGTAGGTGTTGCCTAGCGGGACACCCCTTGCCGCCAGGTGCCTCGCGTTCCAGTCTTCCTCTGTTGGGTAACTTTCACCTAGCGGGTCACATTTTGCCGCCAGGCGCCACACCATTACTCGCGCAGTACTAGTTCTGGTTTGGCTTCAAGTGTTGTATTTCGTCCCTTACTCACATCTTTACTCAACCAATCCAGTTCTTATCTCTTAGCGCAAAAGAATCACCTACAATACACTATCATCCCTTCAATTAATATACACAGAATTTCACATTCACAATCATCTCCCTAAAAATCCTTAGTAACACATTGCCTTTGGGTATTTCCATATTTTATACCCTTGATACAAGCCAAACGTCAAAGTTAATTCAGAACACTACTGGTACCACTCAGTTAAGTCAATGTTTTGTCATATTCTATAGTTAACAAGCCTAAGTTTATCCATTGAACTCTTACATACACATATTCATGAACTCCTACTGCTTATCACACCTATCCACCACCAATCTTCCTCTGCACCATCAAACTAATTTCCCTCTAAATTATGTTTCTTGTCACTTTGGTAAATCCAATTTTTCTAATACATCCTAATTAGACTTTAGTAATATTTCCACCAATTTCCCCACATAAACAATTCTCCTACATCCTTCACTCTTAAAATTATATTATGTATGTCCCAGATGAATTACTTCAGCCACCAATGTACACCACAGCACCCAGAACTAGCACCTCACTTCGCAGCCACACAAAGTCATTGTCCCTGCGTTGGCGCCTGGCGGCAAGCCCGTGCCACCAGGCGGTGCATCAATTTTCTAGAAATTTTCCAGAATTCCTGCACCTAAGAACTCCAACCTTTCCAGATTTTTCCATACCTTGCAGATCTCAAGTACTTCTCGCGCCACTCACTTGTAATCATAATAGTTCACAGTCTACCCACGTCCATTAACATTTTTCCAAAGCCTTTCAATCTCTAATGATCCTCGCGACATCAAAATCCCCAATTGTTCAACCCTAAAATCACATTTATCCAAATTTCTTCCAATTAATATCCAATTCCAGCGTAATTACGATGATTCTTGATCCATACCAAGCCATACATACACGAATGCCATTTTTCCCCGATCAGAATCATCCCAGAACCCAAAAAATACCAAAATCGAACCAAAATTGCAAGCGTTGCCTGGCGGGCCATTTTGTGCCGCCAGGCGATTCCATCTTTGGAACCTAGAATCAGCATAACAGGGTTGAGTCGCTTGGCGAAAATTCATCACCCGCTAGGTAGTTTCTGGAAATTTTCCAGCAATGTGAATTTGCACGTTTTATCCCGACACATGCATCCAATTATTCAATTAATCATGCAATATTAACTACACAAGTAAAAAGAACGGAGTTCAGCTCCCCTAACATGGTTTCCATTGCTTAAAACTTGCGTAGCCCTTGATTCTCCCTTGCTTCCAATAGCCTTAATTATTTCCCCTCTCTTTGGCCAGCTACGGTTCCTATACCTTTTCATATTCAAGCCAAAACTAACTTTTAGCAAAAATAAAGTTTAATTTGGGTTCTCCAAGGACTCTCACACAATTAAGTACTCTTAACCACTTAAACTAGTACTTCTCCACGTCACATTAATCAATATTTAATGTCATAAAGGCTCCCACTACCCACATTTATTAATTATTTATTTATTTAATTAATAAATTTTCAAGGGTCTTACAGGTAGAAGGAACTTCACTTTGTTCTAGATTCACTAGTTATATGTAATTTCAAATTGGAAAGACTGTAGGTGAGTTGGAGGGATGGACACATAGTGAATTAGTATAGAATTTAACTTGGAGAAGAAATAGATTACAGTGGGAAAAAAATACAATAACACAACTAGATAATAAATGACCAAACGATTAAAACAAATTGCAATGATTCCTAAATATGGTTGGAGGAAGAAGGAGAAGCATATATAGTAAGCAAAGGTGAATTATTTAAGGGACGAAATGAGGCCATGCCCCCCAAATTTTAAATTTTTTTTAAATTATATATAAATATATATTTGAATTTTTCATTTTTATTTTGAAATTTTTTAAATTATGTCTTATGTATTGAAAATTCATAAAAATTAAATTTTGTATCTTTTAATATCTTTTATAAAGCACAATATTTAATGTTAATAAATAATAAAACATAAAATCGAATACAATAAAGAATAAAAATATTTATTATGATATTTTTTTTATTTTCTTTTTTATTGTCTTTTGAGATTTTTCATGAATTGTATTTATCTCCTACTCTCACCTATTTTCTTTTTGTTTCTAAAAAAAAAGATGGAAGCTAGACACAAACTCATTATTTTTGCTCTCATTTTTTTATTTTATTTATATTTCATTCTTGAAAAAAAAATTAACTCTCTCTTATCTCACTTTTGATAATTAAATATCAGTTTAATAGTTATAATTATTATTATTTTTATCTCATGAGCCTTTTGTATATTCATTGTTTATGAATATAGAAGAAAAAATAACCGATTTCTAATTGTGGTTTGATTATCTTATATTTTTCTTTTAGTATTTACATCTCAACCTTTTATTAAATTATGATAAATTATTTTTTAATCTTCAACTTTTTAAAAAAAATAGGTATATTAATAAAGAGATAATTAATTTAAAATTTGAACTCCAGCATTTCATTGTTGATGCTCTTAACCATCCATATTTGAAGAATTTATCAATTATTCTTGAATTATGTCAATATTTGGTAAAAACAGAGAAATCTAAGGCATTTTACTTGGTTGATCGTCTAATTCGTCTTCTTTTAACTCTTCATGTTTCTACATCTAAACAAATCATTTTCTACAATCAAAATTATCAAAAAAAAATTGTGGAATAAAATGAAAGATGAATTTCATGTTGACAATATGGTTTTTATTTTTGATTCAATTATTAATGAATTAAAAAATTTTGAGTGTATTATTTTGGCTCCCTCAAAATTATTTGCCAAAATGCACTACTGATAGGTATGCATACAATAGGCTGTAAGGTATTATAGGTGAAGAAGACAATAGTGTTTTTAAATCTCTTTGGTGCTTAAACGTGCTTCCAAGGGCACAAATACTAGGATGGAGGATAATGACAAGGTGACAATTAAGACAAAGCTAGTAAGCAAATGCTTATGTTTAGGAAATACCTAATGTGATTTGTGTCCAGAAAGTGAGGAAAGTGTCAAACATCTCTTTCTTTACTATAAAATAACCAAAACAATGTGGGAAATGTGTGATCGGTGGGTTGGTGTGCATACAATTCATCATAACAAACCATGTGTCAATTTCCAACACATTCATCTTATGAAAATAATTGATAAACAAATCAAATATGGAAAGGAATATGGTTGACAATTATTTGGAAAATTTAGAAGCATAAAAACAAGGTAATTTTTAAGCAAATGAAAGTAGGTTTGAAAGTAGGGAAGTGAAGGTTTATTTTATGGGAAAAGAGCATTGGGTTGGGGAAGATATGTTGTTTTTTTTTTTTTTTGCATGTGTCAACACCCAATCTCGTTCAGGTGAATAAATTTATTTTCAAAAAAATTAAAAATTAAAAATGTTTTTTTAGTTAATGGTAGATAAAAAAAGGTGAAATAATTTTTTTTCAAAGATTTTCAAACTTTAATTTTAACAAAAAAAATGAAAAAATGAAAAAAAAGGAATAACCCAATTTATTTTTAATTATCACACCCCTCCTCATGAGCCCAACAACCCAATATATTTTCGTCATCACTCTCGGTTCCTACTAGAGAAAAAAAATAGTGATATGATTCTAATAATTAGGAGCAATATCTCTTCTAATAATTAGAATCAATATTACTGATGATGATATTGTACTCTGATTTGATTCTCGTGATGTGCTACTATCATGACCAATTCCTTCCCTATATTGTTCATTACAATTAAGGCTATGACGGCAGATATTGCAATGTGTGAATATAAATACGCAGTTTGTCATATGAAGAGGGATCGAAAATAAAAAAATTACATTTCTCTATCACCACTCACACATACCTCATATTTTACTTTCTTTTGAACAAAAAATATTGAAGGAGGTAGAAAAAAAAGAAAAAGGGAGTGAGATTAACAAAGAAGGGGAATTAAAGAGTTTGGAAGGTACGCCACTCCTATTTTTTTTCTTTTGATATGTGAATTCTCAATTTTTATTAAATTTTCTTTTAATATTGTACATTTTTTTCTTTTTACACATAACTTTGTCATTTTCTATTAGGTACATTATTCTCTACTATTTACAATTATTATACTCTAAAAAACATAAAAAATATTTTTCCTGCCTTCTTTTAGTGTCTATCCAGCCGCTCGCGTCGCATGACACCCATTTTCAAATTTCATTTTTATAAGAAAGTATAATATATATATATATATATAAATATAAAGAACCAAAAATAAAAAAATAATTTTCTTTGTTTACTTTTTATGTCTATCTAGTCGTTCGTGTTGCATGACACCTATTTTTAAATAATTAAAAAAATACCAAAAGAACATAAAAATGTCCTCAAAATTATAAAAAAATAAAAATCAAATCTTTTCTCAAATAGGTTCTTCATAAAGAACTAAGTAACCCTGATTCTCCCTTGTAAATGGAGATACGTATGAGCGAGGATTAATTCTTGTCGGACCCAAAAAACCAAAAAAATATTTTTGTTTCTTTTGTACATTGTTTTAGTATTAGTTTTGGAAAAAATAAACATTTTGAAAAAACCACATCCTTTTGCACGTTCAATTAAAGGTACCGTCTTAGGACGAACATTATGGGGTGGTAATACCTTTCCCAGACGTAACTGACTCCCGAACCTAAAATTTGGTTTGTTGTAGACCTTGTCTTATCTTTTTGGTTTTTGCGTAGTTTTCTAGAATAAACTGTGGTGGCAACTCCAAACTCCGCTTTTTCAAATTTTATTTTTGGTTCGTCATCCCGTCGCAATTTTGGTTGCGACAGCAGGGGATTAGAGTGTAGTGAAGTACAATTTTTATATCTATATGGAATATACAGCAGGACAATACAACTCTTCTACTGCAGGAATGGAATTGGGTGACAAAAAGCATACGCAGGGATGAGGAACAATGTTGCAGCAGGTTAAGTAAGGGTAAACAACCACCAAGAAAATGCCATTATGTACATTATGTCCATTATGTTAGCACAATATCATATTGGGAGCGTAATTCTATGAGGTTGTGTAACCTATGGATTAGTATGTAGTGTCAGGGTCTAAGAAGTTGTTTTCTTACCATATTTGTGTCATTCTATAGGATGTTTGCAATTATAGATTGTTGCAATTATATATAGACTAAACTAATAATCTCTTCTTCAACACTATTAGTGACATAAGTACCTATAAAATGTGTAAATCTTATGTGAATATACCTTCTAAATTCTTTTAGTAAAAGGATTAGAGTACCCAAATACTCTAATTTAGTTTATTATTTGTTGTCGATAAAAAAAATGTGATGTAGAAGAAGGAAGTTAAATTTGTAAAGTGGGTGAGATCCACCAATATGTAATATGTTCTTTGACATTTATTATGAACTTGTTATGATATAATGATTGTCCATTGATTTGATACAGTTACTCATATAATTGATATGATTGATACTCATATATTAAGTACACTTTATGTAAATCTTTATATTAACTAGTTGATTTGTTTCCTTTATGGATTACATGTTGTATCTATAAATAAAACTCTTCCTATCAGTAATGATACAAAAAAGTTGCTCCTTATTCTCTGATTCTCTATTCTTCCTTTTCTTCTTTCCTCTATTATTAGCTCTATTTTATAACACATTATCAGCACGATGCTACAACCAACTGAGGGCTAGTGCAAGTTTTTTTCTCTCTAAGGACAATGTTTTTAACGTCTTAATCCAAGCTCTTCCTAATCCTTTCTTCATTTACAATTTTATTTTGTATTGTTATTTTTGTCATATGAATGGTTTGACTTTATCAATCTTCATCTTTGTCAGATTATTATTATATTTTATTATAATGATATATATTAGTGTTAAATATGTTTTTGGTCCCTTAACTTTCGGTGAATTTTGGAATTAGTCCATTTTGAAACTTTGGACCAATTTAGTCCTTCATCTTTCGAAATATGTGGATTTAGTCCTTTTAATCAGATTTTCTTAAGTTTATTTGGCATTTCAAGTGCGTTTCATAATAGTATTTGACTTAACATTAAAGCGAAAATGTGTCAAACTGTATATACAACTCAAATACAATCTTGAAATATGTACAAAATGTAACATCCCTACTAGAAATTACTTATTTAAATAAATAAATAAGAGATGAAATTCAAACGTCATGATTTTTATTATTCCCAAACACAGGAAAATTTAAAATTCATTTAACGTCCAAATTACAAATCCATAAAAACCATGAAAGTGTACAAGTTTCCAAAATAACTAAAGGAAAACTAAAATCATAAATGAACAAAGTCAAATCCTAGCTCGACATCCAAAGCTAGCCACTCTCTCCTTCTACACATCAACAACATCACTTGTAGCATCATCTGCTCCGGTGTAACGAATCACACGATCATCGCCAATCACAAATAGAAAGGTTGAGCTTATACAATAAAATAACATATAATACATCAAAATAAAAGCAATACACCCATCTTATTCATCCTAGTTAGTTCTTGGCAGAGACCTTATCCCCAAGGCTTTTCAACCTTTACAACACACAAATAGTTAGCCTCAGATTCAGGGTTTATGATGCTCACACGAACCTGCCCGCTCGTGGTCCTGCCTCTACGAACCTCCCCGCTCGTAGTCCTACTCTACGAACCTCCCTACTTGTAGTCCTGCTCTATGGACTTGCCCGCCCGTAGTCCAACACACGTGATCCACCAGCTATGTACCTCCCCGCACGTAGCATCTCTCAAGTGTGAGCACGAAACATACGAACCTACCTCGCTCGTATCCCCACACGAGAGTAACAGGATATGAACCTCCCCGCTCATATCATCACGTGTTCACCACCATCCATGAACCTACTCACTCATGGCACAACATCTCCTAATCCAAGTATAACATCACTACTTAAAAGCAACACATGCAAGTCATAAAATACAACATTAGTGCTTGGTGCAGCCTAAATGCCGTTAGGCGAAACCTGCGCAGACCGTATGGCGGAACATCCTCGCCGCCAGGCGCCAGGCTCCAAACAGACCCACTGTTGTACGGTCTATCGCCTGACAGATCCCACCTTGCCGCCAGGCGCCACGTGGTGCAGGGACCTCTCACGTTGGTCCTGTCGCCTGGCGCATATACTCGTGCCACCAGGCACTACACCAATAGCGTACCAATTGACTGATTTTCTTGCACACAATAGAGCACACTAACTTATACCACCAAAATACCCCCCACGATAATCATGTTCTCCCATTCTTCATCCTCTAATTTGTGAAGTCTTGCCACACCACACTTGGCCCATTACCTAGGATCCAATTCTCCTAATTCTCTCTAGTCTTGACTTATAAATTTATCAAGCGTACTATCACACTACATTAACAAACAATCCAGCACATCTAAGACAATAACTGGTTATTTTCCATTGCAACAGTACCACAACCTCAAATCAATTTCTTTTCCTTAAGTCTACACGTACTATGATTCCTAACTTAGCCACTAGTGCATCAGTACCCCTGCATAGCACATCTTTTCCTGTACCTACACTCCCAATCAGAGTAATGCATTCTTTACTTCCTAGTACTATTCACACTTTAATTCCCACTATGCTTTAGCACACATATACCATTATTCTTCTTACAATCTACTCCTCGGCTTACACATATACATTAATCTTCACATTTTCATCCACTAAATTCACAACTTCTTTCAAGTCTTCAAAGCTCTTTCCCTCTCGCAGCTAACTGCATCACGACCCCAAACTGGTCTGCCCACCATCATCGCCTGGCGGCCAGCAAGGAGCCGCCATGCAGCGTATCAAAACCTGTCCAGAAAATCATGTTTCTGCATTTACGAAGAACTAAATTTGCCCAGAATTTAATCTCGGTTTCCATTTTGTCATAACATAACAACCCAACACAATTTATTAACTCCACCCTCGATCATATTATACCTTACGCACCATAAAATCTTCTCCATACATCTTCATAACCCAAAACTCAATATTCATTGAATTTCATAGTTTGAATTATGATTCATCTTGGTTTCATCCCCAATTGTAATTTGAAATCAACCTAACAGTAGGAATATCATGGTATTTCACAATCACACAAACATAAGAGTTTATTGAAAGATCAGCACATCACGAAATATACAAAAACGCAACAAATCAGTAACAAACAATGCACATCGCTTGGCAGTTCTGTCTCACCGCCAGGTAGTTCATGACAGAACCCAAAATTTGGGTAAAAACTTATGTGCCGCTTGGCGACACATCCATGCTCGCTAGGCGGTTTCTGGGTTAAAACACATGCAGAAAACAGCGTAAACCGAATGGGGTTCATACAATTATGTTCATACAAGGCACATTATATTGAACATGATTAAAAACATATATAACCAGTTCCCCTTACCTGGAAATCTTCACTCCAATTGGTCTCATAACCTTTGTTTTATGACGTCCAAGGGCCTCTCTATGCTACTTCACAAGAACTCAGCTCTCCCTCTTCCAAAACACCAATGATTCCTCTAAAAACCTCCCTCACCATCACTCACGAACTGTCGTCCCGAAATTTCCCTATTCTCTCCAATTTACTCTCTCTTAATTACACCTTAATGAGGGTTAATGATCCCAAAACGAATTTTAGACTTAATCATAGGGTTAGTGGCTATTCAAAGCCCATTATGGTTATTTTACAGCTCCTTTGGTTGCCCCCTTGGCAGCTACGGTTATTCTACCTTTTCATCTCCATGCCAAAAGAAATTTTGGCAAAAATAAAGTTAAATTTGGTCTTAGAAAGGTATGATCCCACAACCACTCAATCACAAAGTAAATGCACAACCAATTTAACCAATCATGTTTCATGATTATTCTTATAATTTTAGGATCACATTATCGCGACTCACATTCAATCATATTATTAAAATAATACTCATATTAAAATAACATACAATTTGACACAAATAGGACTTGAACCCAAGTCCTCTCACACAATTAAGTACTCTCAACCACTTGAGCTAATACTATTCCACATCATAACAGTCTGCATTAAATGCCTTAAAGGCTCCTACTACCCGCATTTATTAAATTATTATTTATTTAATTATTTAAATTTCTCGGGTCTTACACAAAACATCAAATAAACCTAACAAAATTTGATTAAAATAACTAAATCCACGTATTTCAAAAGATGAAGGACTAAAATGGTCTAAAGTTTCAAAATGGACTAATTCCAAAATTCACTAAAATTTAAGGGATCAAAAACATATTTAACCCTATTTATTTTTATGATGATTATTATTACTATTGTTTTATGTGCTACTTATAAACATGTCAAACCTTACAAATTTTGAATTTGATATTTCAAGGAAAAATTACTTATATTGGACTTTAAATGTTGAAATACATTTAGATGCAATGGGTATTGGGATACTATTAAAAAAAGAAATAAAGCATCCGAGCAACTAATTTGCTCATGTGACAACAATATTGTGAAAAGAGATTTCCCAAATATTATGAATTGATTTCATGCCTTTGTATGACTGAACAAAGCAATGAAGCTTTTTGATGGAAAATCATGAGATCTGTCCAATTTACTCAATTCCCAGAAGTGAATGCAGCAATAAATATTATGAATTTATTTGATGCCTTTGTATGGCTAAACAAAGCAATGAGTTTTTGATAAAAAATCATAAAACATGTCCAATTGGTTCTGTTCCATTCCCGTAAGTGAATGCAACAACATTTGATTTATATTTTCATGATCGTGATATTGATTATGGACATGATTATAAAGGAAATTGCAAAGACACATTTTGTCACCAAAAGTGGCACAATAATGAGGAAAAGGAAAAAGAAAAATGTGAAAATATTGGCAAATAAGATGAAAGTATATATTATCAATACGATGGTAAAGGCCATTTGAGTTGTACTTGTCGTACACCAAACCATCTTACAAATAATGAGAAGAACATAAAAACACACTTTCCTTATGAAGATGGTGATTCTTATTATGGCCAAATGGATGCTATTCATCTTGATATTATTATTTTATTTGCTAAACCAAATGGAAGCATTGATCACCTCATTGGTTATGAGAGTGTTAAAAAAATAAATTCTCATATTGATATTTATGTTTATATGAAGAATGAATGTTGGCACTAGCACCAATGATGAGGATATGTGTCTTATTGATAGTGCAATAACTTATACAATTCTCAAGAGTAATAATTTTTTCTCTTGTTTGGTAATGTGAGACATCAATATTAGTATTATTTATAGTACTACAATTATATGTGAAGGCTCTAAAAGAGCTATTATACTTATACCAAGAAGTTGAATAGAAACTTATTAAGTTTCAAGGATATTTATCTAAATAGATATCATATTGAGACAAACAATGAAAAATATATGAAATATCTTTATATCTGTACAATTCAGTTGAAAAAAAAATCTTTATATTTTTACAATTGAGTTGAAAAAAAAAAGTGTATTGGAGAAATTATCAAACTTCTTTTATGGTTTACACACTTATTGGTACAATTGAGATTCAAGTCATGGTAAACTAGAAGTTTACGAATAAAAATAAATGCATTGTTTGGCATGACCATTTGGGTGGTTTGTACTACACATATATCAGTACAATTAAAATGCATCTAATGGTAAACCAAAAGTTTACGAATCAGAATGAATTCCTTGGTTGGCATGATCAGTTATTATGATGCGAAAAAAAAAGGTTGAAAAACTCATGTGGACACAAACTTAAGAGTAAAAAGACTTTTTCAAACTAATGAGTTCTCATCTACTGTACGTTCATAAAGGAAAGTTGATAATAAGACCATCACAAGACAAATTAGAAATGAGTCAATCTAATTTTCAAAACGAATACAAGGTGATATTTGTGGTCCAATACACCTACCATGTGGATCATTTCATGGTTTTGATTGATGCATCAATTAGATGGTCACATATTTGTTTATTATAAACTCACAATCAAGTATTTGCAAAGTTATTAGTGCAATTAAGATCTCACTTCCTAGATTATATGATTAAGAAAATATGTTTTGATAATACTGGTGAAATTACATCTCGTGCTTTTCATGAGTATTGTATATAAATTGGAATTGAAATTAAGCATCCAATAGCACATGTTCATACACAAAATAGACTTGCGGAATCATTACTAGAATGCCTAAAATTGGTTGCAAGACCATTACTTATGAGAGCTAATCTTCTGATGGCTACTTAGGGATATGCAATTTTGCATGTTCTATTATTGATTCGCATCAAGCCAACAAGTTATCACAGATACTCTATATGCAGTTGGTTTTTGGTCAATGACCCAATATTCTCATGTAAGAATTTTTGGGTGTGGCGTATATGTTCCAATTTCCCCCACCAAAATGGACTATGATGGGTCCTCATAGAGGATTGAGAATATATGTTGGATATGATTCTCCCTCAATAATAAAATATCTTGAACTACCAACATGAGACTTATTTACAGTTTTACTTTTCGATTGTCACTTGATGAATAAGTTTTTCCAACATTAGGGGGAGAAAGAAAACAATTGGAAAAAGATATTGGTTGGAATGAATTATCATTATCTCCTTTTGATCCTTGTACAAAAGAATGTGAACTAGAAGTTCAAAGGATAATTCATTTACAAAATTAGTCAATCAATTACCTTATGTTTTACTAACAGAAAAAGGGTAACTAATACCAACTGCTAATGCTCCAAAGATAATTGATATTAGTTCATAACATGCTTGAATCATGGTAGGCCTGTTAGTTCCAAAGACACTCTTAAAACGTGGTAGGCCTATTGGTTCCAAAGATAAAAACTCTTGAATGAGAAAGGGAGATAAAATTCAAGATAACCTAATCGAAAAGGTAGAAATCCCAAAAGATTCATTTGACATAATTAATTATTCAATTCCAAAAGAACCTCGGGTACTTGAAATTGTTGAAAATGATGAGATCTCGATAAATTATGTCATGAATCATATAATATGGAACCAAAATAAAGTCAACATTCACAAAATTTTTACATATAATATAACGATGAATGTTATGAATGACAATGAGGATCAATAACCAATGATCATTGAAAATTGTTGACAAAGAAATGGTTGGTCAAAACGAAAATATGCAAAGAAGCATAATTTGATTTTCTTCCTAAATGAAAGGTTTTTGGACCTATAGTTCGCACACCTCGGGGTGTGAAACTCATTGGGTACATATGGATTTTTGCACAAAAACAAATTAAGAATGATGAAATTGTTAGATACAAAGCACAATTGGTTGCTCATGGTATTTCACAAAAACTTGATATTGATTTATGAAAAGACATATTCAATGGTATTGAATGCAATAACATTGCAATATTTGATTATCCTAGTTGCACAACAAGGTTTGCATTTACATCTAATGATGATGTTACAACCTATTTCTACGGTTCTCTTGAGAATGATATTTATATGAAAATCCTTGAAGAATTTAATTTGCCCAACAAGGCAAATTCTAAAGAGGGTTATTAAATAAAATTGAACAATACCTTTTATTGATTAAAATAATCAGGACATGTGTGGTATAATTGTCGTTTTGAGTACTTATTAAAAGAATAATATAGAAATGATCTTAATTGTTTTTGTATTTATATGAAAAGATCCAAAAATGAATTTACCATAATTATTGTTTATGTAGATGACATAAACATCGTTGGAACTTTTTATGAGCTTACAAAGGCAATTGATTGCTTAAAGAAAGAATTTGAGATGAAGAATCTTGAAAAGGCAAAATTTTTTAGTGTTTAAACAAATATGTTTTTATACATCAAGAGACTTATATAATTAAGATGCGTAAAATGTTTTAAATGGAAATGTCACATACATTATGCACTCTAATAATTGTGAGGTCGTTAGATGTTGATAAAGGCTCTTCTTAAACCTCAAGAAAATGATGAAGATCTTCTTGCTCCAGAAGTACCATATCTTAGTGTTATAAGAGCACTAATGTATCTTGCTAATTATACTCGACCTGATATTGCATTTGATGTAATTTTTTTTAAGCAAGACATAGTTCTTCAACTACAATAAGAAAATGGATATGAGTAAAACATATACTTCGTTACCTTAAGGGTACTACGAATATAAGCTTATTTTATCCAAATGATTCAGAATCAGACCTAATGTGTTATGCATATGCATGTTATTCTATATATCCTCACAATGTCATAATGGTTTATCATAAACAAGATATTTGTTCATATGTGGTAGTACAATGATTTCATTATGATATATGAAAAAAATCATAACAACAACATTGTCTAATCATACATAATTATGTGGAAAGTTGTAAATATGTTTGGTTAAGGTCTATAATTTAATATGTGCAAGAAAATTGTGGTTATCCCTAACAAAGATGGAATCAACAACCATACATGAAGACAATAGTGTATTGTTCAATTGAAAGGATGATATAGATATCCAAAAGATTCACTCATGTGAAAATCTGACAGGTCTATTTATAAAGATTTTGCTAAGAAGAACTTTTGAGCAAATGATTCATAAGTTCGGACTCTATCACCTTAATGATGTAAGTTTACATGAGGAGGAGAAATAGAATATGTGATGAACAATATTGTATTAAAGAATACAAAATGTTGTACTCTTTTTCTTCCCAAGGCTTTTTATCTAAAGGGTTTTTCAATGTAAGGTTTTAACGAGGCACATTCTCTTATCAATGGACACTCAAGGGGAAGTGTTACACCAGTGCAGGAAGGGGCTTTGGCAGCGGTTGTTTTTAATATTCTGCATTGGTTCCCGAACCGAAGCATATTGGGGCGAGGCTAAAAGAGGATAGCTTTTGGCCTCGGTTAAGAACCAAAGCCATAGAGCCCTCTTCTACCTCAGTTTAATGGAACCCGAGGCCATAGAGCCCGACCTTTTGGCCTCGGTTTTTGTTCCACCTGAGGCCATATGTGCTTCTTTTTTATTATAAATTCGGTCCCCTTTTGGCCTCGGTTTTGGTTGCACCTGAGGCCATATGTGCTTCTTTGTTTTTTTTTTAAATTCGATCCCCTTTTGGCCTTGGTTTTGGTTGCACCCGAGGCCATATGTACGCTTTTTGCTTCGGTTCTGGTATGAACCGAGGCCTAATATGTTATTTTTTTTAATGCAGTTTCTGTTTTGGTGTTATTCCCACATTTAAACCTGCAAATTTTGTTCAGCACCCAGCACAGACTAGAATAGACCAGAACAGAATATTTTATAACACATCCACAATTCAAATTCATTTAAAAGACAATTACAAATCATTTACAATCAAGATACATGTCCTAATCAATAGTATTGTACATTTCAATTATATATTTGGCACATGTTATCCTACCAAACTTGATGGACTTTGCGGGAATTGCTGCAGGACTCTTGAATGTCTACAAATTAATATATTAAGTTAAGTTAGTATATAAAAAGGAAATATTGCAAAGTATTCGTTTCAATTCAAATATATATTACCGTTTCCCAATTTGTTGTAATACGAGCACGCACAGTGGTTGTCATCCATTGCATTATATAGTAACCGCACTCATATGAGCCGGTTTGTCTATTACACTACAATATATTAACAACATTACAATTAATTAAGGAAGAAAATCAAGCAAACAATTATAAAGATATGGATAGAAATATCAAACCTGGAGAGAACACCATACAAGACCTTTTGCCTTAGCCGTTGATCTCCCTAACAACATGTTATGTGCAGCAATTGAACTATGATATAGGGA
>Ga0209589_1002829_pt1 | contig 30236 bp, 14 predicted proteins | sample CowpeawhiteBW_FD_187525 | JGI IMG/M metagenome (GOLD analysis project Ga0209589, IMG submission 187525) | Root nodule microbial communities of legume samples collected from California USA - Cow pea white BW (SPAdes) (version 2) | ecosystem: Host-associated > Plants > Roots > Nodule | place: USA...
CATTGCTACTAGCATCCGTGATAGCAGCCGGCTTTTCAACTAGAAGAGCTAGATCAAGATCCAACACACCTAAGTGAAATTGGACTTGCTCACTCCAGTCAGGGAAATTCAACCCATTAAAGACTGAAACATACGAAGCATGCGAGTGTAAAGATACCAGAACAGAGACTGCAATTAACACATGCCTAACATTAATGCTTTGAGTCATAAAACTAAATGCAAAAACAGATTCAGATATAAACAATCATTCTATGCATACTAATGTTCTCCTTTGGGAGATCCACTAATACACAAACATAAGCATAATGATGCTGATCATATTATAACATTATTGATAATTAAAATGTGTATCAACTAGAATCACCTACTCCCTTTGGGTATATAAATAAAACTAGTGATGCATACAAAATTATCTACAATCATGTTCATTAATTATGAGAACAATTAATCAACCTTTGGTGATCCTTAAATGCCTTATAATTAATGAATTTTAATTAACCCATAAATTTAATTATTCATAATTTAGCATCCATACTATGGGTAATTAAAATAAAAACATTAATAATTTGAAATCATATAAACTTTAAAATTTTGGCCACTTTGGTGACTAACACAATTTATCATACTTAATTTCAAATAAATAAATACATATTTAATTGCTATAAACTTTATATAGCATCTTCATTAATTTTAATTTAACAATAACAACCATAAATATTATTGCAAATTAAAATAAAATTATTAATATAAATAAAATAATTAATATTAATTTATTGGTGACATAAACCAATAAAAGCATTAAACTTTAATCTTAATAAATAAATAAACATAATTTAACAAAATCCACTAATTCGATTTCAATTGGAATTCAAACGAAATAATCGCACAGTGCAAATACGGTGCAGACAATGCGAAAACATTCTAATTACTTATTAACCAATCAACATGATGCATCATTATTCACTTTACGTCATCCAAAATCTTGAATGAAAATAAAGAAGTAACATTAGCGGAATGTAACTTCACATGGTGCACGTTCACATGTAACTTCACACGTAACGGGTTTTTTTTTCTTTTTCTTTTATTCAATGCCAAAAAAAAGGACACGTTACAGTAAACACGCAAACAATTCCGGTTAATGGCAGCACAATGGAATTCAGTTTCAGCAGTGGAAAACAATTCTCATTCTCAACCATGGCATTCGCATTCAACTTTTAAAGCAGCAAAAAACTTAAACAACCCTTAAAACTTTAATTAGGGTTCATAAAAATTGGAAACAAACATCATAAGAGGAGAATCATAAATCCTACAACCTTACTCTGATACCACATGTAAAATTAATTAAGGATCTTTAAGATTTATAATTCTCACACGATAAATCATAATAGAGCACTAACCTTGATCCATGAGAGATCCTGTGAATATGCGTTCTTCAAGTTATAATCTTGTGTGCTCTTCAATCACCGTTTCTCAATCTATCTCTTTGTCTTTCTTTCTCTTCTCACACGTTCTTGATGGGTTACTGTGAAAAGAACCTTATGGGCAGAGACAAAACCCCAATTCCTTTTATAAACCAACGTCCATCAAGTTGGTTTTTATTTTATTTTATCTTTATTTTATTTTATTATCACTTCCCATAATAATAACCAATAAGTCTTTATATTTTTATTAAATCACAATTGGGTCCGTCATAATATTTCAAATCAGTCACTAATAGAATTAATTCGTCAATTAATTCTAACAAAAACCAATATATCATAACTTAAGTCTTTTTCATATGACAAAGTTATACAAAAAGTAAAAGGAGAAAAAATTTATAGAATAAATAAAAATTTTCTCTATTTAAAGTTATAAAAATATTTCTTAACTTAATTACTATAAGATGCGATCATATTCTAAAAGAAATAAAGATTGAATATGAAATTTTATAGAAAAGAATGAGAAAAGTAAATTGAAAGCTCCATTTTCCCAAATGTTAGTTTTCCTTAACTTTTAGTAATACAAATAAAAATAAAAACGACAAATTCAAACCTGTCCCGTGATGTCGGTTTTTCGGTAACATTAACGGGTTAAAGCTAGATTTCATGTTCCAAACCTGAAATGGTGTGAAAAAAAATAAAAATAGGGACAATAAGTAGGTCAACTAACCCTCGTGAAAACAAAATTGTCCATCAAGCAAGCTCCTAGTTCAAAGAACAGGGGCACAATTTCATACCTCAATCTTTTATTTTTTTCATCAACTCTGCAATTTCTTATAAGACAAGATTACCTTTTTTTTTTTTTAAATTAAGGAGTTTAACACTATGTATTAAACATACTCTAACATTTTTCTTTATTTTGAAGATATTACAATTATTTCTTTTTAAGAAATAATCGTGTTTAAGGAGTAGGCAACAAAAAAATTGAGTATTTAACATATATGCATTTTTATTTATGCACTGAACTTCAAATATAGAGAGCAACATTGAGTTAGGTTGAAATAAATTCATCATTCAATACACATAAAAGAATTTTGGATTAGTTTTAGATAAGACTTTTAATTTTTTTAGTAATTTTAATTCAACCCAATTTATTCTTAATTAGGTTGGATTGTGTTGGATTTATTGTATCATTGGTTTTGATTTTTTTTTCCTAAATTTTTTAATTTCAAAACATTTTTTATTAGCTTTTTAGAGTATTTTTAATTATAGACTATATTATTTAATACTTAAAAAAATAAAAAAAAAATTAATATTTTAAAAATACAAATTAAGTGAATGATGAAGCAAATTGAAGAATAATTATATTATCATTTTTTAATAATTTTTATAAAAATAAATTCAGTATTGAGTCCACCATATAAAACTCGTTACTCAACTTGTATAAGATTGGTCAAATTTAACTCGATTAAAAAAATTAACCTAATTTATTTGAGTGGGATTGAATTTGGAGATGTGTTCTCCAATGATGATCAGAAAGACCTTTTGATGCTAATATTCCATGCTAAACAACTGAATTTCGCATAACACTTTTTTTTTTCATGGAAGAAAAGATATTAATGGAAAAAATATTATAAATGTTAACATGCAAGTCAACTAGAGGACACAAAAAATTAAGTTAAACTATTGCTTTAATAATTTTGACATTATAATATTTTTTTTTGTAAAACTTATTGAAGTCTGTGTAATCTTATAAGATCTATACAGTTGAGATTAACAGGAAAAAAAAAAAACTAACTTAAGCTACTATTGATGTTTTAAATTCGTCTCCGTAAAGTAAAGCGTTGACACTCACCTACAGATTAATAATACAATTTCGAAAAATCTATGACCACAAATAACTTACCTAACTTTTTTATGAACAAGTATCCAATAGTTGTCGATATGACCTAACAATGGTGGGTTAAAAACGCTAATGAGCTATTTTAAAAAAATTTACAAGCTTTTCCATCTCAAAAAGTAAAATAAAATGTAAAGTAATTATTGGTGGAAAATTTAAGTGTGAATATAATTTTTAATTTCTATTTTGAATAAAAATAAAAAATTTAAGTATCATGATCTTATTATCTTAAGATATTTATGTTAGAAACGATGTCAATTTTGTGAAATCATTTATTATTTTATTGTTTTTATTGTTTTTATTTTCACGTATAATTCTTCTTTCAATATTTCTAGAAAATATTTATATATTTCTTTATTATTCACAAGTATACCTATTTAAAAAATATTAATAAGTTTTATAGATATTAAAAGGAAAATATACGACAATCAGATTATTAAAAAACACATATTAGTTAAAAAATAAAAAAAATATTTTAATAAGTTTTTTATATTTTTTTATACTTAATTTTATGTTTTATTATTTATTAACTTAAATGATATGTTAGTTAAAAAGTTAGTGCTTTTAATTTTCATAAATTCTCACTACCCATTTATAAAATTATAGAAGTTTGGGAACAACTCATCTTCTAACCTCCAATAATATTCACCCCTAAAGAAAAGTATATCGATGTAAGAGAAATTCACTCTTAAGGAAAATATTTTAAAAAATTCAAATGGATGTAAGTTTCACCTTGAGTAAAAATAATTAAATTGAATATTATATAAGAAAAAAAGAATCATCTTTTATTAATATTGTATCTTTCAATTAATTATCTGACTCACCAATTATATATGTAATTACATATGTGTCTACAAAATCTTCTATTATAAATATTAAATATTACATATGTGTTACATAAAAAATTGATATCTTAAAATATAAATATATTTTTCAGCTTAAAAATATAAATATACTCATCATAAAAAAAAGTTACATGACATATAATAATTTAAAGTTATGCGTGATTAAAGGTTAATTAACACCCACTAACTTATACATGGATGTCATGTTTTCCATTTTGTCTTTACTCCACCAAAAGATTTGCAAATCAGAGTTTAACTGTTGAATTTTTCGAATATTCTTATGAATATTAGAATAATATATAGAATATAACGTAACTAATTATACTATATAATTGCAACATGTAATGTACTTTTATTACGATCTCAAGAAACAGATAATACATTTAAAAAAAAAATTGTATACACTTGGATGCAATTTTGTCACTCACCATATATCAGTATGGAATATTTATTAATTTTATTAACAACACGGTTTTATAGAAGAAATTGATTCAACTTCTTTCTACTCGAACGCATTGGAAACCTAGTTTGAAATTTATAGATATATTATTTTCTTAATGTTTTCATTTTAAGCGTATTATTAAATTAGATTAAAACTTTAGTCTGTACATCTCAAACTGATTTATATTTTAATCCTTACATTAGAAAACTTTCAGTTCAATCTCGCGAAAAAAAAAAATAGTATAATATGTTTTTATATAAAAATCAAAATGAAAAAAAAAGAAGCTATATTAAGAAGTATAAGAAGCAAAACACATAATCTTTTGTGTAAGGATCAAAACAAAATATATGTAAATGTAAGACCAAAATATGAAATGTCACTATTCCAATAATTTTCTTTTACATAAATATTAAAATAAAAAAGAATATCAAATATTACAACTAAATCTAAAATATTAATAAATAAAACATAAATATATTTTTAAATAGTGGTGGGAATTAATTTTTAATGAAAATTACGAGTAAATATTTCACAAAAATACATTGTATTTATTTAATTTACACTGTCTGTTTGTATTTATGTCTTTATTTTTATCACATTAACGTTTGCATCATCTGTATGAGTCCCGTATCTCTCAACTCAATTATATATAAATATATATTAACACATAATTATCGATATATTATTTTCCGAAAAATAAAAGAAGAAACATTTTATAAATATGACTACAACCTTTATTTAACCAATACTACGAAGGTCAAAATGAAATTTTCTGTTATTATGTTGACTACTAATTTTTATTTACGTTTACAAATTTAAATAAATATTAAATGAATTTTCAGATTAATTAATATGTTTACTTAACATGCAAAGTATTTCTATTTAATAAATTATAATAATATATTTAAGTTTGTTACTTTAAAAAAAATAAGAAACACAAATAAAAAATTTAATTATAAAAATAAAACTAAAATTTAATATATTAATAGAATAAAAATATACATAAATTTTAGTATGAAATTATACTTTGTCAATAATAAACAAGAAAAAAAAAATAATAACATAAATTAATACTTTAGCATAGTAAGTAAACAAAAAGTAGAAAAGAAAGTGGCATGTTCTGTACTCATTTATTTACTTTTTAGGAATGTGAACAAGAATACGTTAAATGTATTTTGAATGCTACATTATAATATAAGGGTAATTGATTTAAAATTTTAATATACTTTTTAAAATAGGTTTAATGTATAAATAAACCAATTTTTAATAAAAAAATATTTATATGTACATTTGTATTTTAAAATATTTAATTATAATGGTCTCATTTATTCCTTTGCCTTATGTTAACAAAATCTCAAAATTATGGTAAGAAAGAGAGATTGAAACGTTTATTTATTTTTGGTAATTTTATATTGCTATAAAAGTTAAAATGCCTTGAAATTGTAAAAAAATATTTTTTATTAACAATATTTAATCATATGATTAGAATTAGTAGTTTACATGTCAAGTCGTGTGATTACAATATTTCGTTTAATTATGTTTATAATAGAATGAGCTAAAAACAGTTATTTATATACGGACATTATGAACTTAAATTCATAAAAAAATATTTTTCAGAAACTAAAACTATTAAAAGAATGATTGATAAACTTAAATCAATAAATCAATATCGAGAGATTGAAAGTGAACTTCTTAAAAGGATAAAAGATTGAAGGCATAATTTATTTAAAATTTACAAATTCACACTTAACGTCAATGTAATTTTCATACCATCACTTGATACCGAACTCTAATAACAAAACCGGAAAATATTTATGGAAAAATCTCAAGGACTAAAATCAATAAAATATTCGTTTTAAAAACAAACTTATCTACAAATTTAGAAAATAAAATTTTATTTTATCCTAAAAATAGAAAATAAGAACGAAACCACATTGCGTTGAAAGCAAAAAAAAAACTATTTTTTTTACATATTATAATTCTATAAAATTTGTAAAAATGAAAAGTTTATACGAAATGTGTAACAATATTGTAATACAAGTTTATAAATAGAGAAGATTTAGGTCTAATGTTAAATGAATTAATAAAGTAAAAACATAAAAACATATCGGTTTTGTCAAAAGATACAAAGTTAAGGTTAATAAGTATCCATTTTTGTCAAGAAGTACAAATATTATTGATAAGTATTATTTTGTTAAAAAATAACAAATCGACAAGTATTAGTCTTGCTGAGAAATATCAGACAAAATTTAATAGTACAAGATAATACAAAAAAAAAAAATACTAATTTTATCATCAAGTAATAGGAGAAAGCAAGAACATCACAACACAATGTTTACATAACCAATCAAATCAAATGACATTAAACATCTAAAATTAATCATCGCGACTAAATAAAAACTAAACTAAGATTAAAGATGACATGGACCGTAATTAAGTACCATTCAAGTAAACAGACAATTATCTCTAAAGTACTAGACATGATACTATTATTTATTCTATAACTATTATTATCGGTATATATTGATTTAAGTGTAAAAATATTTTTACAAATACTCTCACCTTTGAGACGAGATTTAGAGACCAAAACATCAAAATACTAAAATTATTCAATGGAAAATCTATGATCATATAAAAATCATTTTGGCCTTATAAAAAAAGAGTATATTAGAGGATAAATTTACCTCTCAATAATGATTGAATCTAAAATGATGAGTAAATAAAATTTGCCAACAAATATCTTAAAAATCAAAATTCATAAAATAAGGAAAAAATCACTTTTAATTCATTGATCAAATTCTTACTTGTATTAATTTTAAAGAATAAATTTAAAAAAGGTTTCGTCTATAACTATATATAAAGATGATTTCTTTCGTTTGTGCTCATGTTTTATAATTCTAATTTTATCTTTTATAATATAATTATTTATTAATTTTTTAAAAATTAAGTATTACTTTCACATGTTTTTTATAAAACTTTTCTATTCATTAACAATTATTTTTCATTTTTTTCTCCATTCATTTTACTTTATTTTTAATAAATATAAATTTATTTTGTGTATTAACCTAACATTACAATATCATTCCCTATTAATATAATATCATAAATATTTAAAAGATGCGTACACATGCAGTATAGTTAGAGATATCAATAGGACGGACAAGGTACGAGTAGTAGCTCCCCCATCCCTCTTGGATAAACATTCGTCCTGTAAGTGTCTCCATATCCGTGCAGACATCCGTTATGCGGATACCTGCATATTATTTTAATATTCACATATATTTACGAGTACTTATGGGTATTTAAAAAAAATATTTATGATCATATTTTAATTGTAAATTCAAATAAAATACAATACATAACATTCATAAATTTCAAACAAAGTCTAATTAACCTACTTGAACATTGTTGAATGATAGTTTACAAAGAAATGTAAATTTTTTAAAACTAATTTTGATAAAAAATAACATATTCAAAATCAATGTGTGAATATTTTAATAATTTTTTTAATTTAAATTAAAATATAATGAGTACTGATACTATGATACTCATATCCGCTCTATTAACATACGGATATAAAAATTATCTGTAATTACTCACGAGTATTTATTTACAATATTCATCTCCTACCATTATATCATATTTTATTCATATGTAGAAATATTTTTGACATTAGCCTCTCTTTACGCCGGTGAAAATAATTAAACAAGTTTTATGAATAAAGAGTAATGAAATTAAAAAACATTTTAAAATGTAAAGCCTCAAGATTTGCGATGCTGTCATGGGTTTTTGGACGTACTATAACTCAACTGCCATTCTCACTTAATGGTCCGTCCCAACTTTTCCTCCTAATCTATTCTCTTTCTGTGCACCACTTTTTCCCCAACCCAAATTTGAAGCAAGATAAATAAATAGTATCAAATATTGGATTGATTAAATAAGTTTTAGTTACTGATTATTATATACATACACAGAATAAAAAAATATTTAAATTAAGTATTTTAATTGAAATAATTTTGAAGCATTAAGGTTTAATTAAAGAAAAAAGTAAATCCACCGTTTGTTCATCTTTAAATTCACACCACACCTGCACGTGCTTCTTGGTTTATCATCTACCGAAGCAATGGAGATGGTAGAGCTCTGGTGGATAACGTGCTTTCTCTGACTGTTGCTAATACTCAACCAACAAGTCTAAGAGAGAGAGGGAGAGAGAAAGAGAGAGAGAAGGGGGTGAATGGCGGTGGAGTACACATGCTGCACAACGCAGTTCTTCGTTCACATACTCCTGATCGTGCTGCTCGTGTTGTTCGCGGGCCTCATGTCTGGCCTCACGTTGGGCCTCATGTCCCTCAGCCTTGTTGATCTGGAGGTCCTCGCTAAGTCTGGTACTCCTCAAGATCGTAAGCACGCTGGTATGTATCATATTGCAATCTAATTTCTTCATTTCTCTCTTCTTTCCTGATTTCACTAATCATCGCACTCGTGTTTTTCGAGCTCAAGAACATTTCCACTGAGTCTGTAAGTTTGTTTCAGGAATCGCACAGAAAGAAATTTGCATCAGATTTTCTTTACGGAAACTTTCTATTATTTGTAATAAATAAAAAAAAAACAAAAAACAGAAGCACTTGTTTCCAGTTTTTTTTTTTTTTGAAATTTGAGATGAATTTTTTTACAATTGAAAATTATCTGTCTAGGTAACTAACTCCCTGTAATGGTTCATTTGGTGCATGAGTTGCAATTATAATTTGTAAACGAGAAAGTAAAGAAAGTAAGTGCAGTTGTTGATTAAAATCCCGTTCCAGCGATATTTGGGAGCGTGGTTTTAAAAACTTGTCGTGGTTTCCTTAGCGGGGTTCTTGATACTGTAGAAACTGCGTACGAATGCTACCATTACCGTGGCGTTCCAGTTGCGGAAATTGTCAAATTGCAGCTGAAACCACGGTGTCCGTTTTTCAAAACCTAATTTGGGAGTTTTTGACTGAGGTCCGATTTGGTAAATTTCTTTACGAGGAATTTCAGCTGAAAAAAAAATATTAAAAGTGAGATGAGTAAGTTAAGATTAGTTTATAGGAATCTCTTTGTATAATTCCCCTACATTTTTGTTTTTTATTTATATTTGGAAGAAATTTATTTTTTCTTTTCTTCTTTTCTATGAATCCTGAAGTCCTTGTGAAAAACAAAAATTACTAAATATATATTAATAATAAAATCATAAGGCAGGTTATCTAGATTTCAAGGATAAAAGGAAATTGTTGGCTGAATGTTTCCATTAACGAAGAGACTTTGGGCATGGTAGAAACGGGAAGAACGTGATTGCTTGATTTTTTTTTTCTGTATTGGAAAGTGTGCAGTTAGTGAATGATCCTCTACTTGTTTGAATTGACGTTTTGTTTTTGTAATTGCAGCGAAGATATTACCAGTTGTCAAAAACCAACATTTATTGCTTTGTACTCTGTTAATTTGCAATGCTGCAGCCATGGAGGTACAACTGCAGTCGTATACTGGTGTTTATATTTGTCACAAGGATTTCATATTATAAATTGTTGTTGTTCTTGTTTTTTCAGGCACTTCCTATTTTTCTCGATAGTCTTGTTACTGCGTGGGGTGCTATCCTTATTTCAGTGACATTAATTCTTTTGTTCGGTGAGGTAAGAACGTTCTGTAACTACATGTTTTTAAAGTGCAATACATGCATGTGACAGATTAAGTGCCTATCTACATTGCAAATTAGCTTGTGTGGTCAATATTTTTTGTCTAATATTTGATATGGACATATTCACTTTCAATCTGTGGAAGTGCTCTGATATATGTCTACTCTTGTGAAGATTATACCCCAATCAGTTTGTTCTCGGTATGGTTTGGCTATTGGTGCAGCAGTGGCTCCCTTTGTCAGGGTGCTTGTATGTGTATGCTTTCCGGTTGCCTTTCCAATTAGTAAGGTGACAATATTTGCAGAATTGTTATTCTATTTGAGTAAACATGCTGCGAATTTAATTTGTTCTGTCCTTATTTCTCTTTCCTGATTGGCTTTTTGTGCATTTATATGGTTTTCCAGTTGCTGGACTTTTTGCTGGGCCATAGACATGAGGCCTTGTTCCGTAGAGCTGAGTTGAAGACACTTGTAAATTTGCATGGTAATGAGGTCTGTATCAGAGCAGTAAAGGCCTCTTTAATGTTCTTGTTTCTATTTGCTCTGTAGTTGAGCCGAACCTGAGTTATGTGTTTCATAAGTATGCCTCTCTTCTCTAGCGTTTCTTTTTTCAATCAAATTATGTAATTTTTGTGAATTGTCAGCAAAGGCTATCTTATCTACTTCTCTTCTGGTTATTTGGAATTCTGCAGTTTAACGTCCATGCATTTTGTCTGTTTGTTGATGTTGTTCATGGTTGAATTGTATTAGGCTGGAAAAGGTGGGGAGCTGACACATGATGAAACAACTATCATTGCTGGGGCACTTGAACTCAGCGAGAAGACAGCTAGTGATGCCATGACTCCTATAGCTGAAACATTTGCTGTTGATATTAATTCGAAGCTTGATAGGTAAGTTGTATTCTACAATTTATAAACTAAAGGTAGCTTTTTTATATTTCCCAAACTTTATTCAAATAATTAAATGTCTATTACTAAGTAGGGAACTGATGAATGAAATATTGGAGAAAGGGCATAGCAGAGTCCCTGTCTTCTATGAGCAGCCTACAAACATTATAGGACTTATACTGGTAAGGTGTTTTATTTTTTCTTCTTTAAACCATAATGTTGAACATCCTTTTTTTCATTAGAATTTTGATGAAGTACTTTAAAACCACATACAGAGGATTATTACAAAAGTTAATTGTTCTTGACTGTTTAATCGAAGCTATCTCTCTAAACCTAACAGATCCTCACGAATCACTTTTTTTTTTTTGAAATTTTACCTTTTGCTGAGGAACTTGAAGGTCAGCCTCCTTTTGAAACACAATGCCATCATTTGGATATTCAGCATTTACTTGATAAGAACTAAATTATTTTGCAATTGACAGTTGTAACCTTGGAAATGAGAATCTAGCCTATATTCTTATGTAGCATCCTCAGAGCATCTAATTTGTTTGTATAGTTACATTTGGTTCATCTGATTCATTATTGGTTCAAATGTCCAAAATGAATGGCAGTGACAATGAAGGCCAGTAGAGGAATGAAAAACATGTTTAGTGTGGGTATTTGAGATTTGGGATGCGCAACAAAATACACTTTTATGATTTTACTTGATACAAAAACAAAGTCAGCACTTAATTTATCTGTCACAGGGTAGCATTCATAAGGTCATGTGATATTTGTGTTATTCATGAGTTGGTCTTGTTAGCTAACTATCAGTTGTTGTAGTGCTTGCCGCACATTGGTTATGAAACAAGCTTGGTACTTCATTGGGTGGAAAACTATTAGCTTAAATGTTGCAAGTTAAATTTGATGTAATAAATGAGAGGATAAGTGTCACTTTTTAAGCCTGACTAAGCAAAATGCCCGAGGTTCATCTGGTGACAATTCTGTAACACCCAAACATACGGGGGATCAAAACATCATTGATCTCAGTCACTTTTTTGTGTAGTTTAGAATTAGTTATAACTCAGTTGTGGTATTGGTGGTGAGTATCTCCTTAATAGGATTAATATTCATTAGAGGTCGATGCTTCCTACTCTGTTAATAGGAATTCTTGTTGCTGCGAGATTTTTTTTCTGTGATTTTGTTCTTTGCTTTTTATCAGTAAACTCTGTATGATGAGATTATGATTCCTTTGCATTCTTAATCTTTTTTCACTCTCTATACATTTTTCTATTGCTTGCTCAATGGATGTTTTCTCAATCCTTTAATTTTGCCATTGTATACATATACAACCTTTTGTTTTCTGAATGCACGCTGCTTACTTTTAGGTGAAGAATTTATTGACTGTTCATCCAGAAGATGAAGCATCCGTGAAGAGTGTAACTATACGCAGGATTCCTAGGTAATCTTATTTTGTTTTACCAGTTTAATGCAGGAAGACACATTGGTTTTATATTGTCGTGACCTTACATATTGACAGGGTTCCAGAAAGTATGCCACTTTATGACATTTTAAATGAATTCCAGAAGGGCCATAGCCACATGGCAGTTGTTGTGAGACGGTGTGACAAGACGAAGCAACAATCCTCCCAAAATAATGCAAACGGTAAAATCACGCTATAGACAGTTTAAAAATTTGGAACTGGACTTTTCTTTCTTAATAAATGCTCTGTGCCTCGCGCCTCTGAAATAGACTCGGTGAGAGATGTGAAGGTGGATATTGATGGTGAAAAGCCTCCCAAAGAGAAACCTTTGAAATCCAAGGTGCCACTCCATAAGTGGAAAAGCTTCCCAAATACAAACATGTCAAATGGGGGTTCTCGGAGCAGAAAATGGTCAAAAAATATGTACTCTGATATTTTGGAGATAGATGGGAGTCCCCTTCCTAAGCTCCCTGAAGAAGAAGAAGCTGTTGGAATTATTACAATGGAAGATGTCATTGAAGAGCTTCTACAGGTATTAAAATACTAATGATAATTCTGAACAATTTTATTCTCTCATGAAACATAGTAGTAGAGAAAACAACTTATTTACTGGTGTTGAAATTTCTGTGTAGGAGGAGATCTTTGATGAAACAGATCATCATTTTGAAGACTCGTGACAATGGCTTCTCCATAAAACCATGTTCATATTCTTGTTTGGATCTAATAAATTTTAACTAGATAGATAATTCGGTTTAGGGTGAGAGCTGCTGTATAGAGAAGTGAGTGGTGATTGGAACGTGTAAGCCATTATCGTGGACGAAATGTTGGGACCAGACAGCTGTTAATACACGGAACCTTTTGCGACGTGCGTGCGTGCGTGTCTTTATCGCGATGCAGCATGCCAGCAAATCATGGTGCGTTTTTGTTTGAGTGTGTGTTTTCCTATCTTTTTTTGATTAATTGATAGCAATTTGTATGGGTTGCATGTGTATTACGTAAGAGTATTGGCATTTAGTATGCACAGGATCTCATGAATTTCATAAAAGCGAAATTGTGCAATCATTTTATACTGTACACAATAAGGATAATGTCACCATTATACTTAATTTGACCTTACAATCCCTTAGCTTAGACCAAGCTAGGCTAGTCTGCGATGAACCCAATCAATTTGCTGGCTTGATTATTTTTAAGAAAATAATTAAATTAAATTCTTGAATGAAAAAGTTTCGAACCAAACTTGCCTACCTGTCACAAATTAAGAGTGAATGTCTAAAAGGACAGAGAAAAATACTTTGAAATATGATGAACTTTGTTCATTCTTTTTTATTATTCCTATTTAGGTTTCTTTTTTTTTTGCAACTTATTTTTTTCTCAAACAAATACGTGTTTGATTTTCCTTTCATTTTCTACTTAATAATCTTACTCTGATAATTTATTTATTTTATATTAAACAAAAACATTATTTAGAAATTGACCCACGCCAGTTACTAGAGGACCCAACCATCTCTAAGGACTTTGTTAACTATATGAAATGCGTATTTACAAAAAAAGTTGTCCAAGCGAATTACAAGGAATTTTGGTATATTCTTTTTTTGTTAACTACTGTTGCGAAAAGAACAATGATTGGTTTGAAAGGATTATGTTAAATACCTGAATGCTCAATGAAATGGGCAGAGAAGCATGATTCATTAATTGGTTATTTGTAGGCAGCTTTAGGTATTTTGTCTGAAGCTATTAGTATTCTGTCAACAGCATAAATAATTAATTACGTGTTGGGTTTTGCAACTAATTATTTATTGTATCTGCTTTTGGGAATTGATTCAGCTGGAATTAATTCTCCAACGTTAAATCAAACACATATCAATTGTCCAATGTTGAATCAAATATACCATAAGTTTGGACACTTACTCATCTAGAGACTCCATCTTCTTCTATCATTTCTAATTATGATAGTGTTGTTTTTCAATCTAATTTTGTAAAATTAATTAGTTTAATTTTAGTGTTAAGTTTGTCTTATGCAAGTTCGTGTTTACTATTATATAAAATTTAAAACAATGTACAACACATATACCGGATTATATGTATACTCTTTTTGACATACTGCACTAAGTGTTTCATTTAATTGACATTAATTTTTTAAAATAGAACGTAAAAAAACATGAAAAAAAAATTATTACATATAAATATAAACAAATTGTTTTTAGCTAAATCAATGTTATTATTATATGTATATAATCTTTAGACACATATAAACATATAATAGTTAAAGGCATAATATAATCTTTTATTTTAGAAGGTTTTGTGTCAGTTGCATATTTATTTCTTCTTTTTAATAGATATATACGCACACTAATATATAAAGAGTTAATATAATGATACAGAATAACTAATGTAATACTTAACTATATTTATTATCATCATCAAAAATTTAAGTTAGGGATGGTTTAGTAGTCATTGTTTATATATTAGATTGTTGGAATCTTGGTTTGGTAACATATGGTATGGTAAGTGAAGACCGATACTAAGCCTCCAATTGGATTCCTTCAACCAATTCATGTATGTATTGCTTTAGAGGAAGACCTTACTTTGGATTATAATGGTTGTTGATCGTAATTCCAAGGGAGTGCCTCTTTTGCCTACTTCATCCACATTATGATGCATTCCATGTGATACATTGTGCAAACTTCATGGATTCCAAGAAGTTTGACTTTTTTTACTCTCATCCAATCTTCATTAACTCTTTTACACAAGAGTTATTTCACATTATTTTACTAAATTATTAATGAGTACAACCTATCATCTTTTAAATCTTTAGAAAACATGTTTTAACCGATATAAAAGTATATTTATATGTTAGTGGGTTTTTCTTCTTGTATGTTGCTCAACTTTTTTAATTTTATTTAATGTAGAACTAAAATTTTCTTGGATTCCTAAGAGTATGAACTTAAGGAATAAAGCTTATCAAAAGAATATACAATGAATGCCTTTTTTATGGAAGCATAATTTCACAACGTGAATGATATTGTAAGACTTATCTTTTCAACTATGCAAAAATTAAGAACACAAAGAATGTAGTAAACCTATAGGCTTTTTTCATAGTACTGATAATTATGTCTTTGCATTCATCTTCTACTTGATTTTATAGATGCTCGATTATATAATGGTTATAGAGAAATCTTCATCGTAATATTGCTAAGAAATTTTGATATTATTTTCCTTCAATTTTGTTGTTCATAATTATTACTTTATTTAAATAGTATAACTTTACTTATGTCCTTTTATGGAACACATAGTATATTTTTTGTACTTGTCGCGTAAGATATTATATCATAATTTGTATGTTTCCTTTTGTTTTTTATGATATATTTGCATATTATAAATAGTATGTTCACATTTTTTTTTGTTATATTCGAATAATTCGTTCGATTGAGATATGTTCTTTTACATATATGTAAGAAGATAGTCGTTGTAAATATTCATTCAAATGTAATATTTTACATTTAAAAAAGTTTTGTGGTTTAGATATTGATTCAAAATATTTTAGTGTTTTAACATCGTTTGGTCATCATATTCATGTGTAAAAGATTTTATTTTAGCATTTATGAATGTTTATCTACACATGTATGCATGTATGTATGTATGTATGTATGTATGAAAGTATAAAAGTATCTAATAAGGAGGTGTTGACGTGCGTCTCATCAACGATAGGAGATTGACACTTAAGGTTTCTTCTATTATCCTCACCTAGTCAACATTCACGGGAGTAGAATCTTAGTCCTTTAGGCAAATCACGAGGCCTTTTTGAATCAGGGACTAACAAACAACTTCTTTTTGTTGGCTTCTTCTCTGTTTGTATTTTATTTCTTACTTAACTTCAAAGCTCTCTTAATTCATCCAACTGCATGAATTTAGGTGCACATTGCCATAACTCTTCTAGGTTTGCGGTCAACTTCTTACACAAGCGATCTAAGAAAGGTCTAAGCCTCAAGGCTGTGACCATATGATGCATGGCTACATCTGGGTTGAGACCTCTTATATTAAGGGCCACTTTACTAAGTATTTCCATAAGCAACCTCAACAACTCAATATGTTCTTGTATTATGTTAATTACAAATATGGACATTAGGTGGTGTTGTTTGCTCGTTACAATCTGCTCCCCAAATTTGGTGACTAGTGTGTCAAACAAGTCCATGGAAAGTAGTGGAAGTTGTGTGAACCAACTTGGTGTTGCTCCCTTCAGCGATGTGCGGAAAACTTGACAAAGTATCACGTCCTCTGAGGTGTACAAGCTAACCTATGTTACATATATATCCATATGCTCATTCGGGTCAATGGTACCATCATATCTTTCTAGTGTTGGTGTCTTCCATTCGGCCGGGTGAGGGACATCCAATATACCTTCGATGAATGGATGTCGGCATATAATACTTCCACAAGTCTCTTTAGATGTCGATAACCGTAGGCTGAAGTGAATGTGGCTCTCAACTTTGGTCAGAGGCGTGGTGTAGTGGGACCCAATGGGTTTGCACTCCTTGCTTGTCTAGACACGAACAATATTGCTCTCCTCGACTTTTCTTCTAAGGTGGTCGTTCTCTGCCCGTAAGGCCTCTATTTCCTTAACATTCTTCCTCTTCAACGTCTCAAACTCCTTCTTTATCTCTTGCATCATGTCTAGGTGGGTTGTTATTTTGTTCCCCATTTCCAACTGGGCTACCTCCTTTCCTCCTACCATGTCCCTCATTGTCACCATGTGGTCTTGTTAGGTCTTCCACACAGACATTGGACGCCAAAATGTTCTTACAGGACCCTAAAATCCTTAAGACCACTCGACACTACCTTTTCAACTTTATAGTGTAAAGTCCTAGGTGTGTAATTCTCAATCTCAGCCTTTTCGATAGGTTCCTTGTCAACATCGAAGGGGGAAGAATACCTGCCAGAGGTGCTCCAATGATCAAGTTAGTAAGGGCACAATTGGAGTTAAAAACAAAATCAATTCATTAAGAAAATATAACATTTTAACCATTACTTATTCCTCTATTTATAGAGGGAGTTGGTGAGGAGTCTTTACTATATCAGAAGCCTAGTCACTAATTAATATTGTTTACTCACTTTAAGCAATATTTTCCTGTGTTTTGGGCAACATTAGTCTCACACTGGTTTGAGTAGTTTTTGACTACTGCACAAATACCGACAAGATAAAGAGAACTAATCGACACACTTAATCCAAACGATGACCGACAATGAAAATATCGACAAAGTCTAAACAAATTTATCTAGTGTTGATATATAATTGACTGAGCAATTCAATTTATATAAATTTATCTTAACATAACATTACATTCCATTGTTAATAAAACTAGTCATATTCTTTTAAGGGTTAAATATGTTTTTGATCCCTTAAGTTTCAGCAAAATTTGGAATTAGTCCCTCATCAAAATTTTTGACCAATTTAGTCCTTCATCTTTAAAAATGCATGAATTTAGTCCTTTTAGCCAAATTTTGTTAAGTTGATCTAACGTTTCAAGCGCATTTCATGATAGTATTTGAATTATTTACACCGTTTGAAACATTTTTGCTTCAATGTTAACTCAAATACTATCACAAAATGCGTTTAGAATATCAAATAAACTTCATAAAATTGGGTAAGAAGGACTAAATCCACGCATTTCTAAAGATGAAGGACTAAATTGTTATAAAATTTCGAAGAGGGACTAATTCCAAAATTTATTTAAACTTGAGGGACTAAAAACATATTTAACCCTTCTTTTAATAATTGTTAAAATATATGTATTTTTAGTTATCACTCTTAATTATAACATGAGTATTCTTTATTCTTTATTTGACTTGAAGGTAACCTATAATTATCTTTTTATAGCTATATTCTTTATTTAACTTTTATAAAGTAACCCACAAGCTTTTTTTTTTCTTTATAACCAATTTTTCCTTACTTACGGAGGTGTTTATAGATAAAGAAAGAAAATTTCAGATCACTTTGTAGACTATATTCTCGAAAGAAGATAAATAGAAAATGGGACTCGTCAAGTTTAAGAAATATAAAGATAACGATAAAACTATTTATAAAAAAGAAAGAAGATATTTACTGGGTTGTAATAAATATATATTTTTTGTAACCTTTATATATTATTTTTTTTCTCCTTTAATACCGAAGTTCTATTTTATCTGTAATCTCATTTAGCCAATCCAGAATGCATTATTGTTTTGCATTAAATGCATCGCGAATTGCATTTAAGATTATATTAAATACAATCCATAAATTGAATTCCTTTACCAATTACTCTATTTGCATATCGTTTTTTTCCATTTGGAATATGACAAAATTATATTGCCATCTCTTGTAATAAATAAGTTAATTAAAAAATAATTTAATTTTTACCCAAATAATAATTTATTTGCTTTAAATCATTGTTACGCTCAATAAAAATTGTATATTTTTTTCTATTATAACATGAAAGTGATTTGATGAATAATTTAAAAATTAAAAGTACCTAAACACAAATATTAGAAGCTAATGTTACTTAAAATAACAAGTAAGAAAGGCCACAAGTTAATAAGTTTGTTAACAAAAACATAATTAATCAAATCAAAGAAATTATTTTAGTATGAAACTAAAAAATTATACATGAAAAAAATCCAACGTATAAATTATAAACTCCAAATAAAAATATATTTGCATTTGCAATTCAACATCCATATTAAATTTTACAATCACTTATCATAAATTTAAATTGGTTATATAATTGACATTTGACTTACAACTAAAATGGAATAAAATTTGTTTTAGTATTTTTAAAATATCCAAAAGTTCAAGTTTAATCATTTCATAAAATACTATTTAATTAAGAGAGAAAACTGGAGCATTTTAAAATTACGATAATAGAAAAAACAGAATTTTTTGGAGAAATGAAAGCCGAGTTTTAAAAGTTTTAAAAGAATAAAAAGACATGTTTTAGCAATTATAACTTATTAAAGTTGTCCAAATTTAAATATAAATATAAATAATTTGTACACAAGTATATTATTTATATAATTATATAAAACTATTTCAGTCAATAGAATATAAAGAGTCCTATTCCTACGAGTCACTTCTCACGTGCCCATTCCCTATTAGTTTAATCAGAAAAAGCACACCAGGTTTTGATCTTAAGCCAAAACTCAAAAAAATTAAGAGTGTTAAAGTTTTGGAAGTTGAAAAAAATTATTGCTTTTATAGGGTTGATAGCAAAAGAAGCATACCATCCCTCATTCCTCACAAACACTGAACGCCGCAGCACTGTAGTTTTGATCGAAGCATTCTCTCCACTTCAATCTAACAATGTCTATAACCCATAACCTCACTACTTCACTCTCTTCTACTTCTTCTGCTTTCTTAGCTCCCTCTTCTTTCAATTCTAGGTATTTTCTTTCACTTGACCCCACCTTCTTCCTTTTTGTGACTTTTATTGAAAAAAAAAGTTGGATCCTATCCACAAAAGTATTTTTTTGCTGGGTTGATTCAAAATTGCATCTTTCTTCACTTTACGATTAAAAGTGTTGAATTTTATTTATGGGGTTCATTTGGCTGCTGCAGGGGACATGTTTCATTGCCTGTGAAGAGCGTGGGCATTTGCAAATGCGTTGCGACACCCGAGGCTGAGACTGGTACCTTGAAAACTTCTTTTTTCTATTTGGAAATCGAAAATGATGCATGGATATGGCCATACTAGTTGACACTTACTGAGAGAAAGAGAGCTATGGAGCAATGATTGGTGTTAAGGGAGAAATCATGATTATATTTTCCTTTAAATGTTTTGGTTATTCTTGTGATTAGGCAATGCTGTAATGGGTGCACACCTCTGCTTAGTGGTTCCTTTTTTACAACGTTTTGGTTGACAAGTTTATGAAATCAAATTTTTGCTGGCCATTTCCTGGCATTTAGTTGTATAGTAATGTGTATGTTGGAAGGGTTGTTAAAGTGGTATAGTTTTGAAAAGAGCATACTAGTCGGTGTGTTGACTAAATATTAAAGATACGATTGAGTGAGGTAACATTTATATGTCTTCCTTTTTTTTGCTTTGAAGGCTACAAGACAAGGGTCACTCGCAATCCAAATTTGGGGAAACTTCAAGCTGGCTATCTATTTCCTGAGGTATGCCGTGCTACTGGACCTTTCTGGTTTTGTTATAGTTCTCTTTTCTGGTTTTGTTATAGCTCTTCATCAGTCATGTCATTTAGAAACCAAGCCCTTAGTTTGATGATATGATAGACAGAGGAATAAGGATAGGGATTGGAATGTATATTATAGAAAGAAATTTAAGAATAACCATAGTTATACTGTGACAGTTAATGGTAATGGGGCTGAGACTTTTGTAAAGTCTGTATATAATATTTTTCCTTGGGGATGCAGGCGTAGGAAGAATTGTAGTAATGTAAACAGGAATGCCGTGTTAAAGGAAGATTTGTTCCTTTGTAAACAATTGTTGAACAATATTAATTGAGGTTTATTCAGTGGAAAAAGTGTTCTACCTATGCTTTTTGGAAATTATTCTGTGTTTTTGATCAAGGCACGTGTATCAAGTTTGGTCCGACCTGTTGGATACCCATTCTGGGGGATCAGTATGGAAAGTCGTGTGAGTGGTTTGGAAAGATAGGTCAGTGAACAAGGAAAGGTTGTGGCAGAAATGAAGAACGATCTATCCATTGTTAAGGACAATCTGCCAAATATGAAAGAAATCAAAGAACTCCTTCAGGAATTCAAGAAAGCAGAGAAATCCTCAGAAGGAGGGACAAACTTAGTCCACAGTGATGATAATGGAGAGGAAAGATTGGTGCATGGCAACAAAATTTGAAGAAGAGGGGAGAGATGCTAAGGCCCTGGACAAAGAGGGTGGAACTTCCCACCTTTGAGGGAAGTGATCCTTTGGGGTGGATAACACATGTTGAACTTTTTTTTGAAGTGCAGAATGTAAATCACGAGGACAAATTGCTTTCGGCTCTTATCAGAATGGAAGGGAATGCAAATCACTTGTTTAAATTTTGGCGCCAGAAAATTGCATGTATGAACTTGATATTCAGAAAATTACATGCAATTTGAGGCGTGGAATCAAATCCGCATGTATGAACCAAATATTCAGAAAATTGCCTTTTGAATTCACCAGGGTCACTATGAATCTTTACTCATGCCGTTTGGTTTAACAAATGCTCCATCCACATTTCAATGCGCCATGAACACCATAATGTAGTTATGTCTGTGAAGGTTTGTCTTAGTCTTTTTCATATGACATCTCGATTTACCGTAGAATGTGGGAAGATCATTTGGCACAGCTAAGGTAGGTTTTAATGACACTCCAACAACATCGGTTATATGCTAATTGGAAAAAATTTGAATTGGGAAAACTGCAAATCCAGTATTTATGGCATGTCATCTCTCACCAGGGAGTGGAAATGGATCCCCGAAAGATATCCGCCATCCTTCAATGGCCTATTTTGAAAACTATAAAGGCTTTGAGGGGGTTTTAGGTCTTACTCACTACTATAGAATGTTTGTATACAATTATGGGAAGATAAAAAGACCTTTGACCCAATTGCTTTAAAAAAGGGAATTTTGTATGGTTTTAAGAAAGTAATTTGGCAATGCAGCAACTTAAAAGCGTGATTACACAACTCTAGCATTGTCACTACCGGATTCCACCACAACTCTAGCTTCTTGGAGAATTCAAGAAAGGAGAGAAATCCTTAGAAGGAGGGAAAAACTAAGTCCATAATGATGGTGGTAAAGGATAAGAAAGATTGGTGCATGGCAACAAATTTGAAGAATTGGGGTAGAGGTGTCGAGGCCTTGGACAAAATGGGTGGAACTTCCCACCTTTGAAGGAAGTGATCCTTTAGGGTGAAACGCATGTGTTGAATTTTTTTTTGAAGTGTAGTATGTAAATCACTAGGAAAAATTGTGTCTAGATCTTATAATGCAAATGATGAGTTTAAATTTTGGGGCTAGAAAACCAAGAATCCATCTTGGGAGGTTTTTTAAATCGCTCTAAGTAGAAGATTTGAAGGTCGGGAGCGCAGTTTTGTCTTTGAAAACTTAGTAGTATTACGCCAATATGAAAAGGTTGAAGACTACATCAAGGAATTCAAACTATTGGTGTCTCAGGTACCTCAAACATCAAAAGATCAATTGTTGGGGTATTTCCAATATTCGAAACCAGATTCACCCACATGATCCAAAGGACTTAATTAGAGCAATGGAAATTGTTCGAGATGTGGAAGACGCTATGCAAGAATCACGACAGTGGGTGGATCTTTTCGTAGCAATACCTTAAACTTTCGATATCATGGAGGAAGTGGAGTTGTATCACGGGCCGAGACCTTGAAAAACTTTAGTAATTCGCAAGGGGCAAATGGTATGGGCAACACAACGAGAATGAAAACACTAGTCATCTCACAAGGATCAAGAATTGGGGGAATGGAACCACATAATTGGAAAACAGAAGAATTAGAAACTTGCCATATGCAGAGTATGTGAGGAGAAGAAGAGAGGGAAGATGTTTTTGTTGCAGAGGGGCTTATAGCTCAAGGTATCATTGCCCAGAAAAAGAATTGGAGAGTTATCATCTTGGCTGAAGATGAGGAATTGAGGGACTTGATGGCTGAAAAATCAAATGAGGTTGGGGAGTATTTTGAGAGAAATCTGGAGGAGGACTTTGATCATGAATTTCATTGTGTATCTTTTCTATAGGAGGTATGACCTAGTCCCACACTATGAAGCTGCCGGGAAGAGTTAAGGGAAGACTCGTTTCGATCATGATTGATTGTGGAGCAAGTCACAACTTCATTTTGACAGGTTTGGTGCAGTCACTTGGCATGTAAGTTGAAATAACACCACCCTACAACGTGAGATCGAGAGATGGACACTGAAATCAAACACAAGGGTGTTGTAGGGATGTGGAAGTGCAATTGGAAGGATGCAATGTCAAGAGACATTTTTTTGGTTCAAATTGGGAGGGGTGGATATGATCTTTAGGTGTAACATGGGTAGGAAAGTTAGGTGAAGTCAAGGTAAATTGGAGAACTCTAACTATGTATTTCAGTGATCAAGACTCACAGGTTAAGATTAAGGGCGACCCGACTTTGGCTAAAACTCTTATACCCCACAAGCTTTGAAGAAAGAAACAAAAATTGAGGTTGTTTCAATCATACGGGAAGAATGTTGAGCTGGAGTCTAGAGATGAAAGGACAAACCACCTCACTGAGAAACAACAGGGAGAGTTGGAAAAGATTCAAAAAGATTGTAAGGGAGTTTTCTGTGGACCTAAAGTGTTGCCACCTCATAGGGAAGTTGATCAGAAGATACGATCAAAGCTGGTGTAGACCCTATTAATGTGAGTCCTTATCAATATCCATATATGCTAAAAACAAAAATAGACAAGCAGGTAGGGGGAGATGTTACAAGCAGGAGTCATACAACCCAATAGCGGTCCTTATACTAATTATGTCATCCTAGTCAAGAAAAAAGATGGAAGCTGATGATTTTGTGTTGACTATCACGCCTTGAATGAGGCTACTATTCTGGACAAGTTTCCAATTCATCATAGAAGAATTATTAAATGAGTTAGAGGGGGTACAATTCTTCTCAAAGGTAGATTTGAGAGCTAGATATCATCAAATCCGCATGTATGAACCTGATATTTAGAAAACTGCCTTTCGAACTCAGCAAAGGCATCATGAATCTTTAGTCATGCCATTCGTTTTAACAACATTTCTGTCCACGTTTCAGTGCGCCATGAACACCATAATGCAGTTATATTTTTTAAGGTTTGTTTTTTATGACATCTTGATTTATAGTAAAACGTGGGAAGATCATTTGGCACAACTAAGTTTTGATGACACTCCAACGACACCAGTTTTAACTTGAAAAAGTGTGAATTTGGAAAGCTACACATAACAAATCGAGAATTTGGGAGTGGAAATGGATCTCTAAAAGATATCTGCCATCCTTCAATGGCCTACTTCAAAAACTATAAAGGCTTTGTGGGGGTTTTTAGGTCTTATGGGCTACTATAGAATGTTTATATACAATTATGAGAGGAGCAAAACCTTTGACACAATTGCTTAAAAAAGGGAATTTTGTATGGTCTGAAGAAAAGTAATTTGACTATGGAGCAACATAAAAGCACAATCACCACAACTCTAGTGTTGTCACTGCCAGATTTTACCCAACCTTTCTGTATTGAATGTCATGTTTCCGAGAAAGGAGTTGGAGCTATGTTGTCACTATACAAGCCAGGGAAACTGTGTTGGAAGCGGTAGCACAAGTTTTGATGACACACGATAAAGCCCTCAAACAAATGAAATCTTGAGAGAGCTCAAGGACAAATGGTTAAATTTGCTAACCGCCCCAGGAAACCTTTGCAGATCAAAGTAGGTGATTGGCTATATTTCGAAATTTATCCTCACAGACAAGACAAGTGTCTATTCCTATAAGGTTACACTTGGAGCTATCAGTACTCTATTAAGTGTGGAAAGTGGCTTATTGTCTACAACTTCTTGAATCATCTCGCATACATTCTGTTTTTGATGTTTTACAATTAAAATTAGTTGTGGGGACTGATCAGGTTGAGAAAGAATTGCCACATGAACTTCAAGGGCAAATTTTGGTTTGATTTCCCTAGAAAATTTTGATGGTAAGATGGTACAACATCAGGATGAACCAATACAACAAGTGAGGGTACAATGGAACAAGGGAGAAGCCACTACACGGGAAAATGTTTCCACGATACATAAGCAGTTTCAGAGTTCAACTTTGAGGACAAGGTTGTTCCAAAAGCAAGGGTTAATGATAGACAGAGGAATAAAGATAGGGATTGGAATATATATTATAGAAAGAAATTTAAGAATAACCATAGTTGTGGCAATTAACGGGGCTCTGACTTTTGTAAAGTCTATATATAATCTTTTTCCTTGGGGATGCGGGGTTAGGAAGGATTGTAGTATTGTAAACAGGGAATAATACCCTGTGCTGTGAAAGGAAGATTAGTTCCTTTGTAGACAACTGTCGAACAATATTAATGGAATATTCAGTGGAAAAAGGGTTCTACCTACGCTTTCTGGGAATTATTCTGTATTTTAGATTATGATGTGTATTATGATCATACAGTTTATAGTTGTTTTCATTCACCATGCATGCTCCCGCTGAAAGCTATGTTTTGAAATTATAATTGCACTTCAAATATTTGTTTCTAATCCCACTCAGAGGGAAATGCCTTTTGTTGCTAAAACTTAGAATAGTGTCAACATCCTACTAGACTAACTATTTGTTTGTTGAAGTAGGTTGGATTTGTATTATGCAGGTTCCCGTAATTGAATAATCAAGATGAAAGATTGCTTGTCATTTATAGAAATAACAAGTTATTGAGTACATTAGTGATAACTTTTGAACATTTTAACTACTGCACTTTTCATAATCAACCTCCTCTTTTATCCTTTCTCTATAAAAGTCATGTCATTTCTATTTCATCAATATTGATATTCTTTTGGAGACATGCATGTATGTTACCCTAACAATGGATCCCCATGGTCAACATCAGAAAATATGCACTGTTTTTGCTTATTAATTCTTGTGTCTTATTTATATAAAATTATGTAATGATTAATGAATTTGTATCTCTCTCTCACACACACACAAACACAGTCAAATATTGAGATTAGTTCTCTAAACAGTGTAAATATGTTTCTGCCTTTCATGTCACTGACCACAGATTGCTAGAAGAAGGTCTGCACACTTGCTGAAGTACCCTGATGCTAAAGTTATAAGCCTTGGAATTGGTGACACTACTGAACCTATTCCTGAAGTCATAACTGATGCAATGTCGAAGGTAAAACTTTGCTGTGAACAAGCTGATATGTCTTTAATGCTAGCAGATTCGACATTTGACACTTTTTTTAAGTAATTATCATTTTCCCTTTTGAGGTTGGAGCTCTATGATTAATGATGAATTTTATTGTAGTATCATGTGTCATATATTTTTTTAAGTAGCTTTAATTTCGTCATCTTTATAATTCCTTTCATGTCTAATTGCATTTGTTTTAGTTTATCTTTTCTATATCATAAGTAATATTTTGTAGTTATACACACACACACACACACACACACAACACACACACACACACACACACACACACACACACACACACACATATATATATATATATATATATATATAATCTTAGAAGTGTTAATTATGCATAATACTTTACTAAATTAAATAATGCCCTTGCTTCATCTATTTCATTTAAATACTTGAAAATGTTGTAATTTTCCTTTTGTTCAGAGATCACAAGCATTGTCAACTGTTAAAGGATATAGTGGGTATGGTGCGGAACAAGGTGAAAAGGTATGTTGCTTTGACATCTTCAGGAGGTTTTTTCCATTTTTCATTTTGGGTCCTTCCTCCCAATTCGTCAAATTGAAGTCCAGTTATACAGTTTTCCACCTTGTAAATGGTTTCTAGACCTACCTGTCTATGTTTTTGAGTTTAGTTTACTGTATGGTATCAATTCTGCACGTGGATTCCTTTCTTTTCTTGGTCCTTTTGAAATATTTGAGGAAGAAAACTTGATATTTTCATCTCATGTGTGCCTGTTGGGCACTATATCTTCAAGAAGTTTTACTGGAAGAAGTCATGCCTTGAGCCTTGTAATAAATTTGGGTCAGAAATTTGGCCATATTGGCTCATGTTTTGAGGATGGGTGGTTATAATCTTGTTTTTCATTAATCATTCATTATTTTATGTTTTTTTATTTTATTTTAATTTATATATATTATCTTTGGAAATTCTGAGAATTGGGATGATAAGAAAACACCTTCATTGGGATGCCTAAATTCATTGCTTGCAATTGGTGTTAATGTTTACCCTTGGGGGAATTGGTTGGATAAAGACATCTCTAATCTATGCAGCCATTAAGAAGTGCAATTGCTTCAACATTTTACAGCGATCTTGGCATAGAAGAGGATGATATATTTGTGTCAGATGGAGCAAAGTGTGATATATCTCGTCTCCAGGTTCATTTGTCTTTTTTTTTTTTTTTTTTTTTATTTAAATATATGATATCCTTCTTATCTTGCTCTTTACCCGGACTACATATTCTGATTCAATTTAAAAATTCTCCTCTGTGGGGGAGTAGGGTGTGGGGTGCATGTTAATTGGGCATCTTCTACGATCACTAACTAAAATTTTCTTCTATTTTCATTTTTTTGACAGATTGTCTTCGGATCAAATGTAAAAATGGCTGTACAAGACCCTTCATACCCGGTAATTCATATTTGCGTGGTTGGTTACAATTATTGTTATGCTTCAATATGCAAGAAATGGTCACTTAGGTTTTGTTGCTATTATTACATCTCTTTGTTTTACTAGGTGAGATGCTGACTGAGTTTAGTTTATTCATTTCCATCTTTGCTCGATGAAGAATCAACAAGTTTCTTGAAAATAATAATCAAGTGCTAGTCATATTTTCCTTCATTTTGAAATGATTAACATATATAATTATCTATCTTACTATATTGGACATTGTTGTCCCTCTATCTGATGTTGACAGCTGGTTCGTTGATAGTTCGCTGGAATGAGAAGATTGTAACTATGGCTTTTTCTGCACACAAATTTTAGAAGAGCTGGAATATTTTATTGTTACTTCATTTTTACCAGTTACAAAAAATGAAGTTGCAGGGATTTGGTGTTTTATTCATGCAAGTGGGCTTATTTATTATTAGCCATGTTTGGTAACTGATTATTTTTGAGAAATGATTCTTTTTTTCAAAATCCTCTTTCAGGAATCTATATAATAAACTGTGTGGAAACTTTGGTTGAAAAATGTTTGTAGACATTGAGTTTACTATTTGGAATTATGCAACACTATATTGATTACTTTTAGAAATGAATTAGATGTAAAATCATGAATGAAATAATATATAGAAAATTGGGAAGTGATGAAACACCAGTTTTATTCTTTTATTTGCAGGCCTATGTAGACTCAAGTGTAATTATGGGCCAGACTGGGCTGTACCAGAAGGATGTTGAGAAGTTTGCAAACATTGAATACATGAGGTGTAATCCGGAAAATGGTTTCTTCCCTGATTTATCTTCAATTTCTCGACCAGACATAATCTTTTTCTGTTCGCCAAACAATCCTACTGGTGCTGCAGCAACAAGGGAACAACTCACCCAACTTGTTCAGTTTGCTAAGGACAACGGCAGTATAGTAATCCATGATTCAGCTTATGCAATGTATATTTCTGGTGACAACCCACGTTCCATCTTTGAAATTCCTGGAGCCAAGGAGGTCAGTCTGTCACTGATAATTTGATGTTCAATATATTTTGGATAAATGTGTATTTGCTTCTGCAAATGATTTCTTCTTTTATCTATCATACAAACTATATTTTGGATGATTACTATTTGATATACCAAGAGGATTGCTGGTCAAGTTTTTTTATATGGCAAAAAATTTATAGATCAACAAAGAATCTTCTTTTGATATCTGAATGAATAAGAATGTTACTGACAATTGCAGGTTGCCATTGAGACTTCATCATTTAGCAAGTATGCTGGGTTCACTGGAGTCCGATTAGGTTGGACTGTGATTCCAAAGGAGTTGCTGTTTTCTGATGGATTTCCTGTTGCCAGGGACTTCAACCGTATTGTATGCACTTGTTTCAATGGTGCATCAAATATTTCCCAAGCAGGTGGTCTTGCTTGCCTTTCACCAGAAGGTCTTAAGGTCAGTTATTTTTTGTTTTGCTACTAAATTTCTATAAGAGAAAAAATTTCTATAACTTTATTAGTCTTTGTTTCGGTGTGATTTGTGGTATTCTTTAAAGAAGTTACATAATATGCATTTGAATGCAGGCTATGAGAGAAGTTATTGGATTCTACAGAGAAAATACGAACATAATTGTGGAGACATTTGATTCTCTTGGATTTAAAGTGTATGGAGGGAAAGATGCACCATATGTGTGGATTCATTTCCCTGGCAGAAGCTCATGGGATGTATTTGCTGAAATTCTTGAGAAGACTCATGTGGTTACAACTCCTGGTAGTGGTTTTGGACCTGGTGGTGAAGGTTTTGTCAGGGTTAGTGCCTTTGGTCACAGGGAAAACGTCTTGGAGGCATGCAGAAGGTTCAAGCAGCTATACAAATGAATTTAGAATCTCTCTTTTCGTTTCAGAATTTGTAATCAATCTCTTGGACTGGAATAACTGCTTTTCCTTGGAATTTAGATTAAGATGTAAGACAGTGTTCACAATTTAGACCATGTATTTTGTTACTGTTTTCCCTTTATCTTTCAGTAGCACTTTTTTTGGAAGGTGTTAGAGTTCTGTTTCTATGGAAGATTCTCAAACAAAACCATTTTGATCTATTATCATTAGAATAGGAAATCAAATTCTGACATAATTTTCCAATTTTGAAAACAAAAAAACTAAAATTGTGGAAAGTTTTAATCGTTCAATCATTATTAATAAATTTTGTACAAAGTATTAAACTAAGTTAATTCAATAAGTAATATATGTTTTCATTATTAATGAATTTATGAATTTATTTATGTACATTGAACTCTTTTTTTTTTTTTTTTAATTTT
>Ga0209589_1002832_pt1 | contig 30226 bp, 11 predicted proteins | sample CowpeawhiteBW_FD_187525 | JGI IMG/M metagenome (GOLD analysis project Ga0209589, IMG submission 187525) | Root nodule microbial communities of legume samples collected from California USA - Cow pea white BW (SPAdes) (version 2) | ecosystem: Host-associated > Plants > Roots > Nodule | place: USA...
AAAAAAAAAGATATATATATATATATATATATATATATATATATATATATTCAACATTATATTTCTAAATTCTGAGAAAGCAGTTGATCCCCCACCAACCTGAAGTTTCACTGATCCTAGAAAACCTGCCTTAACCTTCACTGGAAGCTTTAAAGCATTCAGAGCCTCAGGCTTCAGCTGCATATTCTTCAGCTCTACATCGCCTGTTTCATATGTAGGTATTTCAGATAAATTAATGAGGAAGATAAAAAGTAAAAGCGAACAACTCTACATCCATAAACTCGATAAGGATATGTTTGGGAGTTGAATTCTGAAAGGAAAAAGGAAGAAAGAATAAATTTTTCATTTCAAAAAAATATCCTCTAATTTGATTTTTTTTTTTTTATGAAAGAAATAAAATGATAGATTAGGTTGGATGTCGTAATATTTAGTTTATTTGTGTAAATATGATATAATTCTCTTCGTTTAAAAATAAGAAATTTGTCTTCGTTTTCCTTCCCCTCCAAAACCATGCTCTCAAACGTACCCACAATCTTCCAATAATGATTATTAGTAACTAAGATGCATATCTGTTTGCACAGATGGACCTCACGAACAAATGCACATTGATTAGAACACCGCTAGGACAGCTAGAACAAATTATGCATTTGATTCTCCAACACATTTTGGGAAAGAGGAAAAAAAATAGAAACATAAAAAATTCAATATAGCCAAATGCCAATTGTTGATAATAGAATCATTTTACCCGGTGCCTTTTCCCACTCTCATTCAAAGCTACAGTGATTGGAGAACTAGGCAGAAAATTTACAATGATTAAAAACAACAGTTGCAGGCACAATTTGCAACTCGAACCACCAGCTCATACTCGCTATAGTTCTTCTGACACGACCAACAAATTAAACACTTGAAATTCAATTCGACAAACATAAACGCCGAAAATAGTATCCACATTGATCGGAACAATGCAGAAGTTTCACAATCACCAAAAACAACAGTTCCAAACACAATTTGCTAGTCAAATCACTCGCGAAAAATCGAAACGGTAGCCCTGGCAGGACCAACGGATTGAACACTTAGTATATCCAATTCGACAAATATTAACGCCCAAATAACTACGTTGATTAGTTCAATGCAGAAGTTTAACTACGTTGATTAGTTCAATGCAGAAGTTTCACAACCACCGAAAACAATAAGTTCAAACAAAATTAGCTACTCTAACGACACACGCACACTCGCTACGGTAGCTCTAGCACTGCCAGCAGATTGAACACTTGAATTTCAATTCGACAAATTTAATTCAACACAAACTCGTAGCCTTACTCTAATCTCAACTAGAAATCAAGTGTAAATAAGAAATAGCTAAATAGAAAGTAAAGAAAGTGATTAAGAAAATGAAATGAATAAATAAAAAAGAATAGTTAGTTAAGATTTTGAGAACCTTTCCAGACACTGATCTTGAGAGCTTCTTTGTTGAGACCTCTCACATAATTGCCAAGGTACCTCTGTAAGAGGTACGCCACCTGATCCTCTAGCATCTCTTGGCGGAGTGATCATATACACCGCACGACGAAGACGATCGCGGCGGTTACAGAGACGAAAACACGACGAATGACGGTGGCGATGAGAAGGAAAAGAGGATGGAAAAACGGCTCACGGAATGAGTGATTCGGAACTTGAAGGTCACGTTGTTGTCGCTTTGGCCCCAAAAATATATATAAATATAAAATGAAATGAAAATGCTACTAATATTACTACTATCCTTGCTCTGAAAGGTACTCCCAGAAAAATCGATCGCATGGCATAAAATTAAGATTAGCGTGTAAACCAAAAGTTACTACTATACACGATTTTTCAATCGTAAGAGTTGACCGTGTACAAAACCCCTCACGTGAGGTCACGTGTGCAACAACGTGGCTGTTTAGTAGGAGTGTAGCATATCTTTTATTCGAAAACTATCAATTTTATTCGAAATCTTTTATTAATAGTGAACGTCATTAAAATTATAGTTGTTGGTTAATGTTTCCCTTCATCATTAAGCAACTTTAACTAATAATGTTAAAAAAAATATTATAGCATTAATTTTCATTTTACTAATACGCTTTGCAATGCGGTCGTCCTTCGGTGTGACACACTTGCCCTTCAAGTATGCAATTAATTGCCAGGTGGCTTGATCTGCCTATGCTGACATCTGAAGTCAGAAATAATGAAAATCAAATCATCAAATAGTGATATCTAAATTCTAGAGTTTTTCTTCCTTTAAGCCCAATCTTTCTTTCGCATTCTTCGTTGGAAAAGTTTAAATTATGTATGAATTATATTATCAAATTGTAAATTTTGAAAAATATTTTTTAAATTAGATGATTTATAAATACAGTTTAAATAGTGTATTCTATAATTTTGGAGATGTATCTTAAAGTGTGTAATCTGTAAAAAAATATTGTGTTAATATATTTCTAAATCATATAATCTAAAAATATATTTGGCCTTGTATAATTTTAAATGCTTTTCGAATCAAAAGATATAGTTTTGATTTATGCGTATTTAATGATCAGTTTGAATTGCATAATTTTTGTACTTCTTTTTATAACAAAAAGGATTGTCGTTTCTTTAAATTCTTTAATTTCATTAATTACTAGTTGAATCATAACCAAAAGCTGGAGAGACATGCTTGCATAAAGGAAAAATTACCAAAAATAAGTCACAGTTATAAAATCGCTATAAAAATACATGTAATATTTAAGACTCCATCTTAAATTCCTAGAAAGAATTTCCTTACAAAAAATAAATACTTTTACACTTCAACTAGTTAGAGTGTCAAAAACTTAAAAAACAAGACAAGATATTTAAATCTTTATATTTAAAATATTTTTTACAGATATAAAATATTTTTTTGTGTGAATAGATAATTATATTTTTTTTCTTAATGAATGGTGACATGTGAGAATGAGTAAAAATAATACTTTTATGTTTAACTTTTTTTTTTGTTTTTAACCACAAGTTTGTATTTTACTAATAGAAAATAAACATCATAGGTGAAGAGAAGAAATAAGAGAAGAAATATAAAAAATATCTTAAATTTTTTTCATCTATACATTAATTTTATGTTTTACTATTTATTAAAATTAAATGAAATAAGTTATACAATGAATTATAAATTCTCCTAATTTAAGTTTCACTATTATGTGTAGAAAATTATAAACAAGATAGAGGATGAATTTGGAATGGGCTGCTACTAAATGGTATTATTGTTGTTAAATAATTTGGATGGTTCTTCCTGCACCCCACATTTTTCTGCCTGTACGTTCAAAAATATGGAATTTCCAAACTACCCTCACTGTTTCGGAAATCTTTTTGCATTCTGAATCTGGAAAAAAGGGAAGTGAAAGAAGAAAGACCCGTAAATTTTTACTTTGAAATAAGAATAAAATAATTAAACTTGACACATATTTCGCCTTCTTAAAATAAACTCATAAAAAATTAAGAAAAAAACAATAGAATAGAAAAGGTTCTACTATATCATAAATATGGATCAATTATGTTTACAACGCTCTTTCTCATCAGTTGACTGGTATATGATAATTTTCTAAAGTAATAAGCTAATCAATTTAATGTCCTAGCTTACAATACAATAATTTTAAAATATGTTTTAATTATTATAAAATCACTAAAATATAATGATTTTTAAATTAATATGTTAATATTAATAAAATTTAATTGAAACTTATTACTTAAATTTGGAACAAGTTTAATACAATACAAGGACTTCTATTATAAATTATAAAAATCGCTAAATCAAACATGCTTTGTTTTAAATATACCGTTTCCATTTTAGTATTTAATTAGTATTTATTATTTTTTATATCTTACATCATTTATTTATTTATTTATTTACATATTTTTAAAATCAAATTTAATTTTAGATTAAAAAAACTATCTCATACTTCTTTTCTTGATGAAAAATATTTATAAAAATCAAATTTTCCTCATATTTTTTTTCTTACTTTTGTAATATAAAAGAAACCAAATTCACATATAAAAATAGTTGTAATGGCGAATATATACAACATATACACCAACGATCACCAGTAGTAATAAAAGCTAAAGAAACGCATATACCAACCAGTTCAGAAAGTATCTAAAAATAGCAAAATGCTTGTGAAAAACTAATAAATAGGAAAGGAGAGGGAGGGAGAGAGGACTTTGAATTTTTCTATAAGTATAAATAAACTAAGATCAATAATTTTAAAAAATATGAACTAAAGTCATAAGGAAAAATTTTTAAAACCTAATTATCATTAATAACTAAACGAAATCATAGGTCGGTAGCAGGTTTTTCTTTTCTTTTCTTTTTTTCCAAAATTTTATTTTTTTCTTCTGTAAAGTATCAATAACATGGTAGTGTGTTTCAGACCTCAAAATTCCACTATCCCAAATTCTTCGCAGGCCACAGATACAGCAGATATAACTCTCCTTTCATGGATTCTTATTTAATGTTCACTTAAAAAGGTGAAAACAGTATAACAAGTTATAGAAATACATGTGGTAGCAATTAAGTTTCTTCGTTAAAACTTCGAAACTGTTTGACACCACCACATCACATAGGATACTATATCTAATAGCTTTATATATATATATATATATATATATATATATATATATATATATATATATATATATATAATATTTTAAAAAATAAGAATCCTGAAAAATGAGTCATTTGGTAGAGAGGATCCAACACGCAACTAGCTTCTCTATACGTATTACCATATACAGCTTCATGAACAAAAAATCCTTTCAGAGGAGGATCTCTTCTCTCTTGACCCTTTTTCATGGAAAGAAAGCAAACTCCGAACTTCACTTCTACTTTCCTTCTCTTCATTGTTTTTTTCTTTTCCTTTCTTTTTAGAGAACTCTGAAGCGGTTTAACTGTTTTTTTTTTCTTTGTATTCTATTAGCATACAAGTTTCATCTAAGCGGCAGCAACCGTCCCTGCACGAAACGAGTAATTCTGGGCCTTGTTTGGGGAGACAGATTTTCTTTGCTCTTTTTTTCTCAAAGCCTTTATAGAAGAAATGTTCTTGTTCTTCTCCTTGGCTTCGTCTCTCTCTATTTGCTCGTGTCTACACTCTTCGCTACAAAAAGGCGTGTCCCCTCTGCAGTACAAATAATTCACACACCGTCAGAGCCATGTCATAGAGATCCAACAATATTCAAATTCACATTCAGATGAAAACCACAATTAAATTACCAAATCGAAATCAAACCTAATCAAAAGCATTGAAGAAAGAAAAGAAAAAAGGAAAAAACTTCTTTTTATTAGATCCTGACATGGAAAAACGCTTAGGGTACAAATTCTAACAAAAATATAAATTATCAAGATATCCCAGCATCGCAAGTTTCAAGACATGCAATCAAGATTTCCAATTTACCATAAATTCATGACACTGCAATTGCAAATCACTCAATTAACCATAGCAACAGACTGTTGAGAACAAGAAACATGTAATAATTTCTCAGGAATGAAGAGATAGAGAAAGAAAGATTTAGATTAAGAATCATAGTAAAAACTGGAAGGCCGAAGGAATCTAATTTATCTAAAAGGGAATTGATTGAGGAATGTAATATATATTAGTAATCGAAGGTGCAAGAAGATGAAATCTGTAAAATTAACCTGTACATGAAGATGTCACGATCCCCGAGTGGCTTCTTGCAAAGAAAACAAGCTTCAAGAAAGTGCGGTTGGTGATCTTCGAATCTGGCATCATAAAATCTCCCAGATCTTGGCGAAAGAATAGAGGGGCTCCTGAACCCTCTGTTGTAGAAAGTGCCAAAACCCAATGTTCTAGAAACAAAACCGTGTTGGTTGTGATGGGAGTAGTTGTGCCCAGAAAAGCCAGGGTCCGTGGGAGCAATCCAACCATCCTCATCGGAGAAACAATGTCTCTTGGAAGAACCGGCCATGATTTGTTTTCAGTGTTTGTTTGTCTTCGGAAACTGAAAGGAAAAGTGTTTCCCTGGGTTTGGTTCGTGGAAGGAATGAAGGAACAAAATGAACAGAGAGTGATTGGGGGAAAGGAGAAAGGAAGGGTTTTATAAAGTGGTAGGTGAAATTGTTTTTGTTTTGGTCGTTGAATGCGGAAACGAGAGGGCAATAATAAAGAGAGGCAGGTAACAGGTTATAACTTGCAATTACAAAAACTAACCCGTCTGGGTGCATCCATTGGCCCAAATACCTGCATCTAGCTTTTAAAAAGTTTGGTTATTCTTATTAATTCCAGGGGCAGCCAAAATTACAGGCATGCCATTGAGTGTGGGAGAGGTGGACGATGATGGTGTGGCATTTTTGTAATTTGAACAAAATGTGAGGGTTTGAAGCGGAAATGGAGGAGATCTTTAACAGTTTGTTTGGGCTGTGAGAAGTGGTGGGACCCAGTTTGGACCAAACCTCACATGTCCCTCTCTTCTTGCTTGCAAATTGTGGTGGGGTGTAAGTAAGCTCTAGGGCCCAAACTCGCGCACTGCGCGTAAGAGTAACGGTAACTCTCAACGCCTATATATGTATTTTATAGTTCAATAAATTGTAATATATTTTAAGATTTGAAGCTTTCTAATTAAATTTAAAATAATTCTGTACAATTTGTCTATGTATTTGGTTATTAAACTTTAGTTTATTTTATTCTTGAAAAATTATAAGTATTTATATTAATAATAAATAAGTACAAAATTAAAGATACTGTACCAAACTCTTAAAACAATAAATAAATAAGGACAAAAACCTTTTATATGTGACCATGTCCTGCTTTCTTACTCTGGTTTTTCCAAGAGTTAATTAATGGGACCACGGGCTACCTGCCTCTGGCGTTCAGAGCGCATTGAATTTCTAGCTCAATTATACATGAAGACACGGTTAATACTTTCTCCCTCTTTCAAAGACTTCTTCTGATTTATTCACATCTTAAATTAGTTAAATTAATTGAAAATGTTAATTTTGTTAACTACTTTATATTATTTTTACAAAAATGTCTTTCATATTAATACAAAATTGCTACATATTTATTCTTCAAATTGCTTGTAAGAATACAAGTTTGCTGTCACTTTTTACTTAATTCACAATTTTCTGAATAAGGAGATTTTCATTTACGGGTTTATATTTGCTCATATATGTGTAGGGAGCTAAATAATTTGTATTTAAATAATTTGCTCAGTCTTTGATTTCACGTTTCGTTCATTCGTTCGAGTTTTTTTTTTTTTTAAGTGTTTATGTCGATTAGTGTATTTACTGAAAAGATTTTGATATTTAAGTCAGTAATAATTTGATCGGTAATATCAAATCATGTTGTAATAAATGCAGAAGAAAAGTCTCAATAACCTTATCTTTGACCTATATTTATAGTTTTCTATTTGGTCTAATCAAGGCCTAATTACTTTTAAAATTTGATTACTGACTTGTTGATCCTTAACCACCAACTAACTTGTTTATCTTAATAACCATTCGACATTGATGGTTGCACAACCTTGTTCGATAAATGTCTAGTGTTGTTTCTCTGACACATATTTACATACATACATATATATATATATATATATATATATATATATATATATATATATATATATATATATATATATATATATATATATATATATATATATATATATATATCCAACATCACAACTTGATCGACATATTGTTCGCTTGGCGCAACTAAGCTGATTGGCTACTTGTTGACACATATTTTCATATGATCAACAATTGAGACCCTAAGGGTCGACGTACAATCCGCTCGACACCACTGAGACGGTTGACCACTCATTGACACATTTTCATATGATCAACAATTGGGACCCTGAGGGCCAACGTAGGGTCCATTTGGCACCACTTAGGCGATTGACCGCTCGTTGACACATATTTTCATATGATCAACAATTGAAACTCTGAGGCTTGTTAACACACACACATACATATATATATATATATATATATATATATATATATATATATATATATATATATATATATAAGTAAGATAATGTAAACAAATATGAATATTATCATGTATGTATTATCATCATATATCATCCTTTTCATTATCATGTGTAATTATTATTCATATATTGTTATCATGTTTAGTTCATGATTTATATTTCAATATCATAAGCATGTGATATTAAGTAAACACACATTTAACTAAACATCATCAAAGACTAATTGCAAAATGTCTTTTATAAAACTTGTAAAAATCATTATATATAATTATTATTAAATGCTAATATCTGACGTATCTTAAACATATGATATGACACATTTGTTACTAAATCAAATGTAAGTTTTTTTCAACTTCTCATGACTTCACGATCTACTTAATTAAACAATAATACAATTGATAAATCTCTTAGTGTGATTTTCAAATTTATCATCATCACATAGGGTTTGTCACCTCCCTAGGTATCATGCATCACCTATGAAGGGTAATGGAACCATCCAATCAAAACTACCCAGATCAAACATTATATACATATAAATCAAAACATAAACATGTATATAAGTAATTGATTACTCCTCCTCCAAGTCGTAAGTTCCAAACAAGGAGTAAAAGTTATGGTGGGTGTGGAAGCTTTATGAAAATGGATGAAATAGCTCGACTATGATGTTGGTGAGTCGGTGTTTGGTGCTCTCAAAAGAGGTTGGGTCAACTCAAGAGAAATGGTGGTTAGAGAAAACCTAGAAGAAGTACTCTAGCCTAAGTGAGTTTAGAGACAAGTAATAACATAAATTTGACAACATTTATTTACTAATCTCAAAATAGTTTTTATATTGTGAGATGACTTATATTATAACCTAAGAAACTCTAAAGGTGTCTCACAAAAAAAGAGACCAAAATCCTAATTTTCTCTAACCTGGGAACCAAGGGAGACACATATGCCAAACGTGTCTTGCCAAGTAGCAATAACATGTGTCTCATGCACGAAGGGAGTAGAGACCAACATATCCTCACTCTTGGATAGTAAGCTAAGCGTGAATGAGAGTTGACTTGTGATTTAGGGTTTAGGATCAACCCTGAAAAGCGCCTTATTTATTGCAAACTATAAGCCCATAAACCCTACAGTATTACTCAAGGCTCAAAGAAAACTTTATACTAATTGACCTATTATACAAGGCACAAACAAACATATTATACTAGTTATAATAAATCACTAACCCAAAAAAAATAAGAGGTTGGACTCAGCTATCTTTGATGAAGTCTAATATTCCTTTTATGTGTTTGGCCACTGCTAGAGTGTTTGTCATCAGTAATATAACAATATCTATCACATACGACCACTCAAAAAGGACATATGTCATCCATTCATTACATCTCTAGTCTTAACATCAATTATATATCTCTTTAGAACACATATAACATATTACACTTTTTTATATTATATTATCGTCATAAATATGTATGACAAAATAATCACAACATGAATAAACAACATCAACTCTATCGTAACATCATCAACAAAATCATTGTGTTTCAACATATCTACATTTGAGTGAGTCTCACTTGTTTGAGTAGCATCTTCAATTTAAGAAATATTCAACCATCTCGCATGAGCAATACCTTCAACAATGTAACCCAAAACATCATCCTTTATGTGTCATCCTTTGATAACTTAAGCACATAACCCAACACTTATGTGTTCAAAATATATCTCAAATTCTATGTTTAAGACACATGTGACCATCTTAGTCACGTTTAAATGTCCAACGCTCTATCACTCAAATATTATCTCTAATGTTTGAGTGATATATTTATATAGGATAAATAATTTTCTTGATCTCTCTTTTCAACTACAATCTAGTGAACTTAGTGTTATGTTTGAGCCTTATATTATTTATTTTATGTCATTTAATGAATTAATGCATTATTTAAACATAAAAAGATAACCAATATAATTAACACGTACCAGAGAACTTAAATTAAATTCATAATAAAAGATTAAATCGTATTTTTCTAAAGTTCATAGTACCTAGTAGAACGTATTAGGCTTTAGTATTTCTTAATATATAGGTTAAATTTATTTATGTAAAGCCCAATTTGCAGCTTTATTTCTCTAATTGCATACAATACTTGACAATGTAGAGGTTACATACGTAAATACGACTTTACCTATTCTTTTAATTTGTTACGACTTCACTTCAGAGCTTTATTTCTCTAACTGCATACAACTTTTATTGATATATTATAATTGTTTCTCACATATTGTAAATAAAACATATCAACGGGGTGATTACTTAGCCCATGCTAAAGTTGACTTGTTTTTCTCTAACTTGCAAAAACACATTTAATTGTTCCTGACTTTTTCCAAGTTTCACATAATTCAACACTTGACATTAACGGTCACCCAGAGCACTCAATATTTTCAATTTCCCACTATTTTAAACATACGAATTGTTTTTTTTTTTTTTTGTGTGATGTTTTTCAAAAACTAAACCTACCATATTTAAATCGCGCTTAGCACGGTTGACCATAACAAATTTGAAATTTCATATGTTTTGGGAGTTTGAGCCTCTTCCTTTGACTGAAAAAAAAAATTAAACGCAGTTTAAAAATTTTATTTAACTTTTCAAATAATATATTAGTCAAGATTTAATTACTTAATTTCTCTGGGAAAATTTAACTATTGATTGTGTATTAATCTGTATTAATCCATACCTCCCGACAACTTTAAGTAAATTATCTCATCCCGAAAATAATGTATACAATTACTATTTAAGGAAAGATACAATGGGGAATTCTTTTGTCTCTATATACAATATTTTTATCTATGATGTATTTTAAAAATAGATAAACATGCTTTCAGACAATTTTGATGTAAAATTAAAATAATATGCTTTTATCTCAAATTTAGTTTAATCATTGAATTTTAAAAATAAAATAAGTAAATATAATTCTTCTAATTCTAATTATTATATTTTTACGTAATTTTAATTAACATTTAAGTTTTTATATCTCAAACGTAAGTTTGAACACTATTATTTAATAAATAAAATTTAAAAAAATTATTGAATTTGTCCATTTAGCTTTTAAATTTTAGATAAAAATATCATGAATCAATTTTAATTTCACATTAAAATTAACAAATTGTAAACATATTTATTCTTTAAAAAATCATCATGATCTAACATTACAATATCAAATTAATATGTTGAAGATAAATAATAAGTTTTACATAAAATTCAATTTATAATAACTGAAGACTTTAATTAATCAATGTGCTCACATCAAATAATTTAATAAAGTATTGTTATTTTTCTATTCTCATTCTTTATATTTAGACAAGACCAAAGTATACCAAGGACACCAGTTCATTCTTTTTATCTTCGTTACACCATAGTAATAGTAATTATTAAATTCTTAAAATATCAATGATCGTCTTCTTCTAACAGCTGTCAGTTCTACAGGTTTCTCAGCGGCAATGTTGAAGTTGAACTTTCTTCGACAATGTCAATGCTCGAACTCCCACATGTAACTGCATTTTTTTTTTCTAGGTTGTGTAAATAATTCTCAAATTGGTGCAAATTTACAAAGGGACAGAGAAGTGGTGGAAGACACGCGCCATGAGGAAGAGTGTGGAATCCAAAACCACCAAACTGCCCAAGTGTACGTTCACTTTGGAAATCAGAACACCAAAACTCTCTCAAAACCAAAACCAAAACCAAACCCAAACCCACGGTTCCGCGTTTTCTCTGAACCTTGCTTTTCACTTCAGTTTCTCCAACGTCACTACTGCTTTTCTATAGATTCTTTCGTCGTTTCGTTCCGTAAATCAAAGTGGGCCCAATTTCGCTAACCTCGAAGCCCTATGGGCCCACCAACACTGACAGCGTAATCATATGATGGCGTGGCTCCTTTTTAAAATGGTTTCTATGCCCTTTTCGGGATTTGTTGTTTACCATTATTATATGCCCAATGGAGTCATCAACTGAACACACCTCATTTTCTCAATCACCACTGTTCAGTGTTCCCCTCTCACCCTTCCACACCCATCATTCACCGCTCCTCACTTTCAACACGTGTGCACCACGTGGCCATCCTGCCGCACATCACAATTCATTTTCCGCCACGTGCCTCCAATGCTCACACGTAACTTTTCCCTCGTTACTTCTTTCCCGATCCCTGATTCTTCACAAATCAGAAACTATGACACTGGCTATAATCCTCTGCTACGCACCACACTTTTGTACCCTCATCATTCACCACTTGACTTGCTGATTTCACTGCATCTATTCCCCCTTTTTTTTTCTTTACCTTTGCTAAACTTTCGTTTTTAAGTCCTTTGTTACTGTGCCTTATGTTTTTTTTTTCTTTCACTGTGAATGAAGAAAAGAAAAAATATCATTTTGAAATAATACTATTTATTTGATTGAGTGACAAGGCGTGATAAACTATGGTTAAAGTTGACATTATGAACTTTTTACTTTATTTTATTAATTTTTACTGTCACATTATTTTACTTTTTATAAATACTTTCATAAAATGCTTTATATAATATATTTTTAATAATTTTTATTTATACTTTAAAGTTTTGATTTTGTAACTTATAGTTTTATTAAAATTCAAAACCTTAGATTTACGTGTAGATTAATATGTTTTAATTAAATATATTTTTATGATTAAAGTCTTGAATTTAGAAAATATCGTTAATAGAGATTTGTCACAAGTTCATAAATTTAATGTTTAGATTTAATAAAATTAATATCAGATAGTATGATGTGACAAAGATTAATATCAGAACTATATCTATTATACAAAATATCATGATACAAAATGAAAATTTTACTTTAAATTTAAAAATTATAAAAATAAAAGTTTTGTAAGATTCTTTTGTTCAAACAAAAACTATAAAAGTACTTTAAAATAATGTGATTTAATAAAACTCACTCAAAAAAAAAAAAAAAAAAAAAATTAAAAAAAAAAAAATTTAATAAAATTTAATTAAAAAAAAAAAAAGAAAAAAAAGTATCAGTTGTATTGCTTAATAAGTTCAATTTTATTTCGATTTTACCTTTCGAATCTTTTCACCAAATGTCAGCTGAAAAAACATGTTTAACGTATTACGAAAAGAAATCATATTATGCGTAATAGCCTAAATACTTTTTTTTATTATCTTTTACTTGAAAACTACGAAAAAACATTAGTTTTTATTATAGTTATTTTCAAGATTATATTTCTAATTAATTCATTACTATTTTACACATTAAAAGCTAAATTGTAATGTTAACGTTTTTTAGTTGTTATCTATAATTTTGGTTTTCAAGTCTTTTTTTTTTTTAATTTTTTATTTTTTTTTTTAATTTTTTTTTTTTTTTAAGAATTGTATTATTTTATTTCATCTTTATTTGTGGACATGATTTATTTTTGTTTTAGTCAGATTAAATGTTAAATTTAATATATTTATTAAAATTATTAATAAAAAATTTAATAGATCAAAATATCGGAGTTAAAGATAAAATATTAAAATTGGGCACAATTTTCTTCCTTCTCCATTTCTTCTTCCATGAACAGTAGTCTACACAGAAGCAAACAAAAGAAAGACTTAGCAACCCTATAAGACCAGACCAAACAGTTATAAAATTGAAATTCTGTGATTGATTGAAGGTGTTCAATATAAATTTTAATCAATGAAAATTACAGAGCAACCATTGAGGGCGAGTTTCGACCACGTATTCAACGCTGAATGGTTTCATAAACAATACAAAAGGATAAAAAAGTACAGATAAAAAATATAAATATCAATGAAAGAAAAAATTATTATAATTCATCGTTAAATTGTTCGTTAATTAATCAAATTAATTTAAAAATAAAAATTTGGTAGTTAATATTTAGTGATTAATTTATTTTGATAATTATATAAAATTAGTTGTTAATAATGTATTATATTTTAACTCCGTATGGAATATTCAACTACTAATATTCATCGTCATTGTTTCTTATACAGCAAAATAAATTAATTCAAACCATCCAGAGTTTACGAAGTATAAATTCGAGTAAATGAATTCGAGGACCAAATAAATATTAAAATATAGAAACCAAATATGGGTAAACATTATAAAATAGTCAGGTGACTAGTGTGAGAAAAAAAGTGCATTTCATTAAATTAATTATTTTATTTTATTGTGTGGTCAGTATGGAGAACAACTAGTAAATAAGTTTATTGAAATAAATGTTTCTTGAATATAATAAATACTTATAATATAAAAAAAAATGCAGACTACAACAGAAAAGGAAAACCTAAAGCTACTTTGTAAAGATGCTATATTTAGTCCATTCACCTGGGTCGGTGAACATTCTAGGACAGTGTACACTGCTCCTAGTTTCTTATCACTTCCCAATTATTGATGCAACATGTGTTGGAACAAACTATATACTCATACTTCATTTTTGGGAGTTAATGTAAAGTGTGCGTGTTTACATCACGCATCAAGACAAACCAAATACCAACAAAAGAAGAGATTTAAATAGAGATTCTAAAATCGGGATTCTTCTTCACACTGCTAGAAGTAAAGGAAGACCAATATAAAAACCAGATGGGTTAATTTTAAGGTTATGTGGTTAACTAATTGGGCAAAAAAAAGTTGTTATAGAAACCGTTTCGGGGTGTAATAGCCAAGTATCTACTGTCAATACTTAAGTTACTTTTTAATTCTTTTTATGTATTCTTTTTAACTTGAATCCTCCGTTCAATAGTCTTCCTTCTCATTTGATTGGTCAGATGGACGAGATCGATCGGTACATAATTATAACTGTTGTAATAAATGCGAATTAAAAATTATCATCAACTTATCTTAGACCCCCATTTATAATTTCCGGTGTGGATCTATGATTAAGGTTCCTTAATCATAATCCAATTGCTTTTTAATTTTGATTACTGACTTGTTTTATCTTAATTAATGTCTAATTGATTGATTCAGGTTTTGGTTTGGCCGTCGTTCGGCCTGACGGGTGTCCTTATAGGTAAGGGTCTCCATAAAAGTGGAGACAAAGTACAATTGGAGATGAAAGCGGAGGGAGTGTTTAATCCGTCTGACCGACGGGTTAACCGATTTAGTGTGTTCAGAACTGAGACTCCGATGGAACAGTCGTTTCAGCGTCCAATGTGAGGTTCACCTGTAGCGGGCGGCCTGCGACCGCTTGACCTTGATATGTTTGACTGATCTGCCAATGGACCACCGCTTGACCTTGGTCCGTTAGACTGATCTATCGATGGACCATACAGTACAAAAACTAAACCTAAACGTATTAGGAACACTTTTCTCACAATGAAAAGTTTAGAAATGATGAATATGAAGAAAGGTTTTAAATAAAACTTTGTTATATTAAAATATGTTGTTAGATTCTTCCATGATTAAAGAGCGGCACTGAATTGAGTTAATGTAGAAAAATTATTTATTATAAAGTTTGTAGCACTGAAAGATCATTAACGGTTAAAGGCAAAACAATTAAAGCTAATGAGTATCCACTTTAAGTCCTGTCTTCCCTTTTGGTGTTCTTGTAGACTTTACGTTGTATTTTATTGTGCTTGTTCATATCATGTGTGACAACAACCAAAGCACAACACTTACTATTCTACAGAATTGGATCCCAAAACCATTTTCAAATTGAAGAGAAAGCCATGGGCACAAAGTTGTTCCTAGGTGGAAAACATAATAATGAATGTTGATGCATATATGAAAGTATAAAAACGTATTTATTGTACTTGGAATATGTAAAAGGTGTATTTTTTAATATATATTAACTTGAACTTTGTTCGATTAATTTGTGAGTTAAATAAGTTGGAAGTGAGTTAAATCTAACCTATCAAAAATAAGTTCATTGTAGTTTGTTTAAACACTTTAAGAATGCTTGTGAAAAGTTTGAGTCCATGATATGATTTCAATTTCAATACATTGAAGAATGTTTTGCGGTTCCTTTGTTTGGTTTTGCCACTACGCGTTGAGTTATTGTCTCAAAGTAAAATTAACAAATATCTCTTTATGAAGTTAGCGTGTATTTGGTAACGCCTTCCCAAAGATCGAATAGATTTCTTTTATGTAAAATCAAATATTAGTTGTTTTTATTGAACTAAATTTTTTAGTTAATTTAACATCAATTTTTTATTTAAAATCAATTATACGTCAAATTGAAACCGAACCAAACACATTATTAGTCTTGTCTTCAGAAAATGGATTGAATGAGTATTTAAAAATATATGACTAAGTCCTATTTCAAGGCGATGTTTCTCGAGTAAGAGAAAAATATTTATTTAAGTTAGATAGAAAAAAAAAATCAAACTATAGTCATTACGATTGAAAACTAATCCAACAAATATCAGTAAAAGAAAACTCCTCTGATTGAGAAATAACTTTAATCCACATCAATAAAAAAAATAATCACAAATTAAAATATTTCTGTCAAAACGTCAACTCAAAAAAACTTGACTGATAAAACAAAAAAATATTTTAAGAGACATTGATAAAAAAAACTTGGTTGACATTAATCAAATTATAGTTCTTTAAATGTTAATATAGAAAACTATAATGAAAATAGTTGAGAAATAACCTTAATTTATGTTGGCCAAAAGATAATTGTAGTCAATATTAGAAGAAAAAAATACTGTAGCTAAAATACACTGAAACAATTCAAAAGTTTTTGTCAATAAAAGAAATGATGTTTGATATTAGTTGAAAAACATTATTTACGTTGACAAACTTCTGACTTGAGTTAAGAAATAGTATTAACATATTAACTTATATTGATACAACATTAATCTTAATTAACATTGGCTGAAAAAGCTAAGATCAACTTTAAATTAAAAGAAAAGTTAACGATGATAAGTTAACTGACCTCTCAGTCTAAAAAAAAATTAATAATAATTTCATCGGAATTAAGTGGAGAATATTTGAGTCGAATTTGAATATAGGAAAGAGAATAAAAACAAGATACAAAGATTTAAGAGATAAAAAGAGCATACAAAATTTCAAAATGTTACTTCTTTTAAGTAAAAATTAAAAGTATATAATTCTGAATAATCAAAATGTCTCAATGAAGAAAAAGACATTTTTAAATGTACATTTCGAAATTATGCAAAATCAGCATAATTTTTAAAAATTTAAATAAGACATATTATGGAAAAAAAATCACCAAAATATATACTCTACAAAATATGTTGACAATTTCATGTGTGTTAAAGAAAAAGCAAAATTAAAATAAAAGTACATAAGGTGTACGAGGAAAAGTGTAGAGTGCAGGATGTAAAACGGCCCAAGCCCATAGCAAGTAATTACCGGGCTCTTACATTGATTTTCACGCTATTTCTTGCTGCACCTCCTTCTTTCTTTCTGCACACCTAACTTTCATAAAACCTCTTTTACCCCTAGCATTAAAAACCCTGATTTTTCTCTTTCTCTCCACGCCGCGCCTGCACCCATCTCCCTGCACCTCCATCTTCTCCTTTCTTCTCCACTTTTCTTCTCCATCTTGTATGTTGAACAAACTTGAAAAGTATGATTTTGTACTTTATCTCTTCAGATTCTTCCTTGTAGATTCTTCCATCTGAATCTTTATCAACCATGCGCTGCAAATTCAAAGACACTATAAAAAAAAAAATTATTGTACATTGACCGTCATGTCATTTGCAGTAAAAACAAATAGTAAATAAATATGAGATCAGACAATCCATAATGTGTTTTCAGATATGAAATACACACTGGATTCTAGAGCTCGACACACAGTTTTGGATATAAAGGAGTCGTGAATTGTCCAATCCAGTAATCTTTCACATCCAAAAATGTGTGTCGGACTCGAACAAACCACTTATTATTCTTCACAGGCTTTGAGCAATGGTGCACGTCTTGAAGATGCGAAGATAAGGAATTGCAGAACGACACTCCTGTAATGGAAATAGACAACACATCAATGGAGGAAATGCAATTTGTCGCAGCCTTACATAATGGAAACACAAAAGCTTTAAATGGAGTTGCAGAAGTTGATGTGTATGGAGGTGCAAAGTATGCGACGGCTAGGTTAAAGAGGAAAAACAACTCTCATATTTACATTTTTAATTTTTAATACCTTTTAAGTTATTGGTATTTTAGTCATTTACTTTGAGTTAGGGGTGTGCAGGAAGGAAATAGAAGGTGCATAAAGAAATAGCCTATAATGGTGGTGTACGTGAATGGTCATTTCTTCCCACACCTTCTTAAAAATTAATCTAATTTAATTATTAAAAATAAAAATTATTTAAATATTAGTTATATTCAACAAGTATTTTACTAATATTATTTTTTTAATTTTAAAATTTAGAATCTTATATAACACTAAAATTTAAATTTTAAGATCTTCATTATATTATATGGATGTATATTAGTGAATAGTTTTAATAAAATCTATAAGACTCTTGAGAAGTTGAAAATGATGTTGGAGTGTGTAACTTTGGGGACCAGGGATGATGACTGATCAGACAAACATAAAATGTCGGTGGTGAGACAAAAAAATAGGTTGCAAGTTGTTAGAAAATTAGAGTTATGGATTTAATTTCAGTGAGCGAATGAGAGGATCTTGAAGTGCAACAACATAATTAGAAACTTTCTATAACATAGGTCAGCAAAATGTTTATGTAATTAGGTTCCCTTTATGTTGGGTCGGACTATATCAAGTAGGACATATCTTAAGTTAGATCTATTAGATCAATACCACATTGGATTTAATTTAAAATTAAAAAAAAAATTGAAACAAAATAATCTAGCTAAAATAATTAATAGATCCGATCTATTTTATTAAACACATAAGTTATATTTCATATTGTCACTGAAATGTAACTTATCTGTATATAGTATTTTATACAATGTAAATAAACATAGATAGTTTTGTTTTTTTACCTCTATAAGACGTAAATATTGTTTTAGTTTAGTTATTCATATATTTAAGTTTAATTATTCTTATTGATAGTTTTCTCAATGATACATTGGTATCTAGATATATATAGTGAAATTAGATTTATTAGTTGTTTGCATTTGTGGTGGTCTTTATTACTTTGCAGAGTCATTCTCAATGAGTTTCACCTTACCACGCACAAGGTTAGTCCATGATTATCTAAGGCTATTATCATGCCAAAGACTAAGACCTCATGCTACTCTCACCACTTGAACCAGTTTACTCTATATGAGTATGAGTGATTCATTAGAGTGTCAGGATGCAACTTTACTTGAATCCTTATTTCATTACATACACTACAATAATCCCACCATAAAGTCTCTCCAAGAGACTCATGGAATTACGTCAAGCACATATCATATACATATTCTCACACATCCATTCTCAATTTAATACCAAGCACATCAATTTCAGTTCAAAATATCAAATAATACATACACAACATCATTTATCATAAATTTAAGGGGTAAAACACCCAATCATAAAAAAGAGGTAATGAAAATAAATCCTTACGCCAGTTTCGCTCAAGCTAGAAGTCTTCGCTTAAGCGACAGAGGTTCCCTCTCTTAAGCTAAGTATTCTTGCCTGGACAAGAGCTCGAGCAGTGAGCATTGTGAGCTTCTGCGAGTTCTCGCTTAAGCGAGACCTTCTCGCCTGAGCGAGATTGCTCTTCGCTCAAAACTGAAGCTCCTCACCTGAGCGATAACTCGAGCAGAGCTTGAGTGAGTTTTCTGCTATTTTTGCTTAGGCGAGGGTTGCTAGCTTGGGCGAAAATAGCTGATTCCTCCCCTGCTCACGCATGCAAACCAGAAATCAATATCAAATCACAGCTAGTTCATTCTCATACAAACACAAACGTCAAATATTTTAACTTGAGCTGAGCTTGGGTGAGTTTTCTGCTATTTTTTCTTAGGCGAGGGTTGCTCACTTGGGCGAAAATAGCAGATCTCTTCCCTGCTCACGCATGCAAACCAGAAATCAATATCAAATCACAGTTCATTCTCATACAAACACAAACATCAAACATTTTAACTTGAGTTGAGCTTGGGTGAGTTTTTTGCTATTTTTTCTTAGGCGAGGGTTGCTAGCTTGGGCGAAAATAGCAGATCTCTTCCCTGCTCACGCATGCAAACCAGAAATCAATATAGTTCATTCTCATACAAACACAAACGTCAACCAAACATTTTAACTTGAGTAGAGCTTGGGTGAATTTTCTGCTATTTTTTCTTAGGCGATGGTTGTTCGCTTGGGAAAAAATAACAGATCCTTCCTCTGCTCACACATGCAAACCAGAAATCAACATCAAATCACAGCTAGTTTATTATCATACAAGCACAAACATCAACCAAACATTTTAATCACGAATCAGAACCAAAAACAGGCAAGATACTTAAAAAACGTGAAAAATCTTAGCTTTCCTTACCTTGAAACTGAACAAAAAAAGCTTGCACCGAGAAAGCCCTTACGGAAGCAGTACCATTGTTCCAGAAACAGCTAAGGAGCTGAAAAGAATTAGGCACAGGGAAGAGAATGATGTTCTAAAAGAAATCCCAAAACTGAACCAACACACAAGGTCTGAAAAAAGAGAAAAATAGAAGTTCGGAGTTCAACTTACAAGGAGAAAAATAGAAGATCTAACTCAGTCTTAGTCTCTGCTTGAATGACTGGGAACAACGAGTTAGAGAGGTAATAAATAGTAGAGAGAAATTTGAGAGAAAGAATGAGAGACCCATAAAGTTTTCTGAAATAAAAATAAATGGATTGACTTACAGCCTGTCTTTTATCAGAGCAGAGCCGGGCCCAAAACTTTAAAAACACGTGAATTATGTAGATTCTACTTACACACCCAATTATTATTGATATCATGCATTAATATGCATTAATATCAATAATGTTTTAATTTCTCTAATTAAGCATAGTCCTCCCGTGAAGAGTTTACCTTATTGAAATAGTTTTTTTTATGAATATCATATTTTTCTTGTCATCCATCTATACCCCACTTTCTAGATCATACAAAACTGTGCCATTTATTTATTCACTCACAGGAAAAATCTGACAAGGCTTTAATAAGGTTCACTGGTTAAGATTAATTTGAATGCAATCATCAATACGGATCACTCCAATTAAATTTTACAAAAGCAAATCATGATCTTCTTGAATGAAATGTTAGGAATATGACATTGCATCAATCCACGTATTCATGACACCACAAACTTGTTTGATATCTAAACCTTTCACTCACAACAAACAATTTTACATGTTACGTACTCTCACCGAAACCAAACCATCTTGATGTAATCTTTTCCCCTTCTTCCGTTTCAATGTAATTAATTTGCACACCACATGTTTGATACAAATCTTCTTCACACAACAACAACAATAAAAAGGTATCACACAACAAGAAATTTTAACCTTTCTGTCAAAATTTATCATTCGTTAAAGTAGTATATTGATTTTTGTATAAATGATGCTGAAAAGATTTATAATAATATGATATCTGGGCAGCAATAATTGAGAAAAATGATAATTAATTTGGGGGGAGCATCGTGGACAAAGTGGAGCGTGATCACATGTGGTGATAATCTGATAATGGTGTCTGTGTAGTATCCATACGAGTCAGTGCCATAACCACTCGGTATTATCATCATATAATAGCGAAAACAAAATACATGCTCCATGGATAGATACATAGACCTAAGATCCAATCTCTTTTCGAACACGTATTTGAATTTAGACTCTATTCTATTAATAACACCCACCCTCTTCTCTCTTTGGCTTACAATTTGTTTTCAATTTGTCTTCCATATCTTTCATAATTAATTACACAATACTAATCACCATCTTCAAGACTAAGATTTTTGAAATGGGAAGCTTTCAAACTTTGTGTGTCCACCCTTATTTATAATAATAGAAATAGTGGTTTTTAATACACGACTTCACATCAAAAGAGATGCTCAGACTTGTCCAAATTCTCTTGTTTGGCCGAATAGTATTTTAAGATTGCTTCTTCTTTTTTTTCAAATCTTGGAAGTTGAAACTGAGGGATTTTATTTGTCATTTTTCTATTGACTTTGAACTACATGGATTGGCTTAATGCTTAGATAATAGTAAAGTTTAGATAATTTGTGCTAAAGAGGATGAAAAAAATGAAGAAAAATTTCATGAAAATCACTTGAACTTTCCGTCCTTATGTGTACACTACTTTAACTCACTTTAATTAAAAGGTTAGATTTGGGTAGAAGAATCAAGAAAAAAGAAGAAAAGCAGGGATTAGTCATGTTGTATACTGCAAAAGACTTAAAATATTTTAAATCTGAAATCAATTTGTGAGTGGAAGGAATCATGAACCACTATTTTTTTACTGCATTCTTTAAGTGTTAAAAAAGATAACATTTTTGGAAAGAGATTTGAGAAGAATTATGTATGATACGATGGGGTCAATGTTTTCTGGACAAGTACTCCAAAACTCACATGGGCCTTTTTATGACGTGTTTTGGGCTTTTCTGCTCAAGTTAACATCTCGATAATTGCCCAGTTCCGTGCACTAAACGACAAGTGATACTAGGGTTAGCTTTATGACCGTTAAACTGTTGGAAAGTAAGCTTGATCTTTTGAAATTACATATTTTTTCTCTTCAAAGTACACCATTTATTTTGTAAGAACCAAATCTTAAAATATCACGTCTCTTACTCTATCAGTTCTGCCATTTCCTTTTCATGTTCAACTTTTCCAATTTATTTTTTGGCTAATATGCAACGAAGAGATATTTCATGCAATTATTGTACTATTGAGGAAATGAAAAATATAAATTTAAAAAAGTTGGATGTTATTTCACTGATTAAAACTAAAAAAAAAAAGTTTTATCCCGATTAATTAACTTTTGATCTTAACCAATTACAGAGTGAGAAAGTACATACAAATTACATGCACTGTGAGGGTAAAACTTCTTTATACAATACCAAGAAACAATGCCAGAAAAAAAAAATGCATTTAAAGTTAAGAAAAATGGTTGGCAGAGATCATGACAAGAAAGTGGTCGTATCGAATCGTATCCCATGTGGCGATTCAAGATTTCAGGGTGGTTGTGCAGGAGAAAGTGGAAGAGAAAGTGGAAGAGTTGAAATAAAAATAGTTTTCGTAAAACAATGTGTTTTGAAGAAAAAAAAAAGTGATTTAGTTTTGAAAATAAAATATCTATGTATAAAGAAATTAAACATGAACTATAAATTGAAAGATGAAAAATGAAAAATCCATAGGTTTAAAGTGAGAAAAAGATATTTAATGTGCACTGCACTCTTTCCACCCGACAATGGAGTCCATGAAATGTGGACAGCCATTTGAGTCCGTTCAGAAATCAATTCGTTCCCTTCCCACAACCAGAAAACCATATCCCATAATTCAATTCAATTTTTGTGCCCTTGTAATGTAGTGCTTGGAACCTGACACTGTTCTTCACTCTTCAAATGAAACCAAATTTCAAATTATCACAACTCAACGCTCCCCCAGAAAAAAAAAAAAGAAAAAAATTCTAGTGCAATTAGTTAGCATCATATTCGTGTCATGGATGCCAAATTAACGAAGCTTTTTCTAATTATGCAAGATTCTGACATTTAAATGGAGACAACAACACATAGACACTCTGAATTTGGAAAGGCATCACATTAAAGTATTTATCCAATAAAAGTATTTACTGGATTGTATTTATAAAAAATAATAATAATAATAACCACGTGGCCATCCAAGTACATCACCTACGCAATTATAAATTTACTGTGCTCCAATGAAGAAATATAAAATTCAAGGAGGGTTAAGAATTTATAAAAAAACAAAAATAGTCACCCAACCTTCTCAATTCTCTTCTCAGTGATGTACAACAACAAAGAAAGAAAAAAAAAATCCCCCTTGGATTCATTAAAAAGATAAACACTAGTGAGAGAAAATAAATAAATAAATAAAAACATTTGATTTTTTTTTATTATTATTATTATTACTGTTATTGTTTAATGCGATACTGATTTGGGTGTGTTTAGTTGCGAAGGAGAGGCATGTGAATGGGTACTAAGATTAAGAAAGATGGACTTGAACGGTTGAATTTTTAACGGTGAGGCAAACGGGACACGCCCGAAAATGTGTGTTGCACTGAGCGCAGATGCATAGGTGGCGACACGGCAAAACCACCACTGAAGCCACGCGTTTTGCGCACCCTCTGCATTTCGGACCAACTCGCTCCGGGTCAACACATGCTGACTCGGCATCCTCGGCCTCGCCCCCGGCGCACGACACCCCTCCCCCGCCATCCTCGCCGCTCATCATGGCCTGCTGCAGCTGCGCCTGCAACGATGCCGCAGTCGCTTCCTGCGCCTTCGCCTTCGCCTGCCAAAGCTGCGTCTCCACGCCAAGCTGCGCCGCGCGTGCCTCCAACTCCGCGTTGCGCCGCGTCGCTTTCTCCACCTCTACCTCCTTCTCCCTCAGCCGCCGCAACACCGATTCCTCCGCTGCCCTCAGCAGCGCCCGATAATGCCTCTTCCTCTTCTCCGTTAATGCCCGCCGCAATTGCTCGCCCTGCATCGCTACTTTTAAATTAACAATATCGATATACTAACCTTTTTTCAATCATAACACAACCTCCATTGTTAACAGTACAAGTGTTGTAAAAAGGTACCTGGAGTTGAAGGAATTGGTCGATTTGATCATGGTGTTGTTTGATTTGCAAGGTGAAAGCATCGGGTAAAAGAGATAGGAGAGAAGAGGAGTAACACCCATGCTGTTGTTGTTGTAATTGTTGGTCACCAAAGGATAAGCCGAGCCCTGTGGAGACTACATTTTGATTATGAAGTTGAGTGAGGTCTATGAACTGTGGAGATTGAGATTGAGATTGTGATTGTAAAGAGAATGAATTGACAAGGTTTGGCGCTGCTGTTGTTTCTCTTCCTCTCTTTCGAGAATTACTACCTGTTTCATGAATCATTGAAATTGGTGATTCTTCTACAATAGTCTAATAAGAACTACATGCACTCATGTTACACAGAAGAGAAGAAAAAGGAAAAAAACTACCTCCGTTGTTGAATAACATAGGAGATTGATTATGATGATCAAGGAGTTCCCCTGCCATAGAATAGTCATATGGTTCTTTTCCGGTTTTGCTGTTGCAAGTTGCAAGTTGCAAATACATGAATATTGATAATAGTAATGAGAAAGAAGGTGGATGGATGAAAAAATTGAAATGGAAAAGAAGATGCAAACCTGCAGTTTAGAAAGAGTACATTGGAGGGATATTGAGCTTGCACAGCCATGGTGTTTGAGAGAATGCGAAGGTGAAGAATTAATGGGACAAGAAATGCAGAGGTGAGAGAGAGAGAGAGAAAGGAGAAGGCAATAATAATGAGAAGCACAGAACAAGAATGAAAGAAATAAAGATGGGGAAGGCCTATAAGGCGGAGTGTTCAATAGAAGGGTGGACCAAAACCAACACCAAAACCAAAACCAAAACAAAAAATAAATAAAATAAATAAAATAAAATAGAAGAAATAAGATGAGAAGGAATCAAAAGATAATGGAAGAAACGGTGTCTCTTGAGAAAAGGGCCAGCAAAGGCAAGAGCAGAAGCAGCACCATTCTCATTCGAGTAGTGGTAGTAGAAAGAGGTGGGGAAGCGATAGATGCGTTTGAAGCGAATGAGTCCAACAAAGAAACACAGATAGAGAGAGAAAACAATAACACAATAACTTTCTCTTTTTTCTTTGCTTCCCTTCCTCGCCTTCAGTTTTATGTTTACTTGCCTTTCCTTCACACCTATTATTACTTTCCCAATGCCAAAATTATTTTTAATTTTAACATCACATCCCAAATTTAGTCCCTTTTTTTTCATTTCAACAAAATCCTCATCAACAATAATTAATTAACCCTTCATCCCAATATTTACTAATAATAAGACCAGTAATAATAGTTCTGCAGGTTTCTGTCCCTGCAATATTCTCTCTCACCTTTGCTTTCTTCACACCCTTCTACTTTCTTCACACAAAAACAAGTATATGCTTAAGCTAAACTATTCATTACTCATTTCATATTCATTTACAGAGGTGTCGGAACTTTTCGAAATATATGCCACACGCTCCTTCCAGACAACGTATCTCTCAATTTCACTATTTATAGAACATGCTGTTACAGTTTTATGGATAATTACTTCTATCTTTATTATTCTTTATATTATTAAACCACTAATTATCATATCTTTTAAGACATTTTTTTATTTATCTATAAGATTTTTTACTTGATATTGATTCTAAGAGTGCATCTCCATACAATGGTCGGAGAGGATTTAGTATTTATTGTTATGTTAATATTTTTTATAAAATATCAAATAACCACTAATTGCATTGCCTCTGGTTAATTATTAACAAGTTTTAAATAACACTGGATGCATAAAAATATAGCAGTAAAGCAATTGATTTTATGATTTGGATGTTCATGTATATTGTGTGAACCACAGAGAAATAACTTTAGTCTTGTAATTTTCTTTGATCAAATCACATTCTTCTCTGTAAGATTTTTTTGCTACATTCCAATAAAAAATAAATTTCTTCCTTGTCTTCAATTTACATCAAGATTCTCTTTATTTCTTATTCAACCAAAATACTTTTCGCTCATTAAATATATATAATTTTCATACGTGTCTCGTTAAATTGATATCACTCATTTAAATATAAATAATAAATATGAAGTTCATATTAAATTTTATGTGACTCGTGTAATAGAAAAATTGATTTAAAAGACTGAAAAAAATGAGTTGTTGAAATAAACATACTCGCTCCCTTACAATTCTTTTTTGTCTTAGAAATTGATCAACCTTTTAAAATATTATTAACTTGTTTCAATGTTAATTTTATTCCATCTTAAGAAGATTTCACGTAGGATGATTTCAAACATTCAAAACTACCATTTGAATCTGTCCCATCCTTTAAAGAAAAAACACTAATAAATTGCAATTAACGTTTATCATAGGTTCATAATAAACTAATTATATTCACTATTGATATGTTTGTTAGCATTAAAATTAAATTAAAAAAATGAAAAATAATCATAAAAAGAAAACTAATATTCATATTTATAAATGGAGAAATGGAGGTATTTTTTTTAATGTATTTTAAATTGAAAGCAAGATACGTTGAAAAAGAGATGGTAAAATAGGTACGTGAAAATTAATGAGGTTGTCAGCATAGAAAATGGAGAGGGTCGGTGATGTTATAATTTATGTGGCAACAATGTATGTGTTAATAGGTACAGTGGTTGGGTTTCCCTTTGGATGATGATAATGTTATTGGCAGCCACAACAAGCTCTGTGCCTTCCATTTTCGATCATGATAATGGCAATGCCACAGAGAACGTGCTGCGGTGTCCACACACAAATAGACAACTATAGTAGAAGATGAAGAAGAAGAAAAAAGCAAATGAAAAAGCACTTCTGTGAACTGTTACAGAAAAAAAAAAAAACATTTAAATTTTTATTTCTCTCTATCATTTTAGCTTTTCAAATTTTACTTAAATTTAAGAAATACCCCACAACGTTTGACAGCGTATGGTACTACGGTGGTTATGGTTTTATTGTGTGTGTCTAGTCAAAGGTTGCTGGTTAGAAAATAATAAATGAAATTTGATGGCTCTGTAATTTTGGTAATATAATTATATTGAGCGTCCACAGGCCCGGAGGCAGAGAAGGTTTTTGTTGAAGACGGTGAGTGAGGATATATAATATAAATGCAAAGAGATAAGCATGTGGAGAAAGATTGAAAATCTAAAATTGATTGTGTGGAGTTTTCAATGTCTCTTGGTGAAGAAACAAATTATGTGATGCATAGAAAGTAGGAACATGATTCAGGGCGAAGACGCACAAGAGAAAACGACTTCTACTGCTATAAGGAAAGGATTATTATTATTAGCAGCATGACTATGATGCCAACCCAACCATTTATTTCACTGCTACACACTAGGCTGCTCCATCTTCTGAATTCTCATGGGCTTGGTTTTGGTGTGGTTGTACCTAGCTAGCTAGCAACCATATATACTTAAATATTATATATAGAGGACCAAATTACAATATATACTTAAAAGATAATCATGATTTTATAAATAATTATTAAGGATCGGATTATAAATTTAACTCAATCTTACAAAATTAATTTGAAAGATGTATGAGTGAGACTAGATACTAATGGATAATCTGACAATTAGTGAAATTATATATCCAACAAATAATAGTTATGATACCTACATACAAATCTCGTTAGAATAAATTTTAACTATAATTCTGATACCATGTTAAAAATGGTAAAACTTCTAACAAATAATGGCTCTGATACCAAAGCACAAATCTCGCTAAGATAAACTTTAACTATGACTCTGATAGTGTTAAAAATTGAACTTTAGGCTTAATTCAACTTTACAAAACTGACTTATAAGATAAGGTTTACATTCAAGTATGAAATTGACTTATCTCTGATCAACGTGGAACTTCCAACGATAACGTTGTAATATTAAATTAAAATCTCCGATTTATAAATACTATTACTTAAATAAAAATACTTTGATATTTAAAGTTTAGATTACAAGTATTAGTTTTAAGAAAAGAAAAGAAATAGGTATGTTTAAAGACATTGAAGAAGACATATTGAAGCATTAATATTTGTTGGTAAAGATAATGATAATTAAGGAAATAATAAGTAGGTTTGATAATTATGTTGATGATTGGTTTATATGGGGACCAGTGGAAAGATGAGAAGGAGAATCCATAATGAAAAAAAAAAGGCATGGCAATGTGATGGGCTGGCATTGTTTGGAATGACTGTGGTGATAATTGGCATTATACTGAGTTTGGATGCAAACAAGGGAAGCTGCTATTGCCTTTCATACCAAACCAAACCAAACCAATATCTTCTTTTTATTTTGTCCCTTTCCAACTCATCTTATTCAACTTTTATTCTTCATTTTCAAAAACACTACAAACATCTCTGCCAAACTTTCCCATTCTTATTTTAAGTAGGTGCTATTTTCAAGGCACTTCAACATTTCCATCATCATATCATATATGTACATAAAACAAAACACCCATGGTTTATATCCTCTCCACTAATTCATTGAGCACAAAAGTTAACATGGATTAATATTAGTTTTAGAAAATTAAAATAAGTGTCTTTTGCACAAGATTTGGATAAAAAAAAAATAGTATGCCTAATACACGTGATAAATGTTTTAAAATTCATAACCAATAAGTAAATACATTTTATTGTTTAAGAAATAAGTTTAATTAACGTTTTTTTTTTACTTCATAATATTTAACCTTTTGTTAATCGGATGCTATGATTGTTATCTTGTTTTGTCATAATGCAAAAAAAAATATGTTTAATATAAAACTAATGAAAATATATGTTTTGCATACGTGTTTGTTTTTTATAATGATAAAAAAATAAAAAATAATAATGATAAAAATAAAAATAAATATTTTTTTTAATTTAACTATAGATAGTTTTTATTTATTTTTTAGATAATTTTTATTTAATTAATTTAGAAAATGGTTAAATTTGAAAAAAGGTCATTTAAAAAGTAAAATTGGAAAAAAATATATATATACATAAAAAAGAAGAAATCACTTTGTATAATAATATAGGACGAGTGACTTTTATTACTTTTGTTAAAAATACATGTTGGATAGTAAAAACACATCAATAGTAATAATGAGACAATCTTTTGATTGTTATAGATGAGCATGTGGAAGTCATCGTAAAATCATAATTGTTATGAATATATTTTCAATAAAAATAATAAAAGTCATTCATCATTTTATTATAATTATATTGTTATTTTTATATTAACCATAAAATTATTTAATGTTACTTAACATGTAAAAGAAAATAAAAAGATGATAGAAAATATTATAATTATGTCATCATTTGAAAAAATATAAAAATTAAAAATTTTTAGTACCTAGTAGGAACTTTTCTTTAAGAAAGACTTGATTAAAATCCTATATTTATTATCAACTTAAAACTTAATTAAGCCTAATATATAGGGTTAAATATGTTTTTGGTCCCTTAACTTTTAGTGAATTTTGGAATTAGTTCATTTTGAAACTTTGGACCAATTTAGTCCTTAATCTTTCGGAATACGTGGATTTAGTCCTTTTAATCAAATTTTGTTAGGTTTATTTGATGTTTCGTACACATGTTAGGATTCTATTTCATTTGTTTATACTATTTGACACATTTTTGCTTTAATGT
>Ga0209589_1002837_pt1 | contig 30217 bp, 16 predicted proteins | sample CowpeawhiteBW_FD_187525 | JGI IMG/M metagenome (GOLD analysis project Ga0209589, IMG submission 187525) | Root nodule microbial communities of legume samples collected from California USA - Cow pea white BW (SPAdes) (version 2) | ecosystem: Host-associated > Plants > Roots > Nodule | place: USA...
TTAAGTTAGAAGGGACCGATCGGTGCTTCAGGGTATCAGTTGTAATAAATGCGTAATTAATTAATTTCACCAACCTGCCCTTGGGCCCTATTTATAGTTTTCGACATGGGCCTGTAATTAGGGTTTCTTAATCACGGCCCAATAAACTCTTAATTAAGATTAGTAACTCGTTTAACCGATAATTGATGTCTTAGGTCACTTAACCGTGCGACCGATGGTCGCGTGACTTGGTTGATGGTGCTATGTTTTCCACTGACAATCTGTGTTTTACCGATCAACCGAAAGGTGCTCACATACGTTCGTCGCCCTTGTTCTACCGAGGAACCGATGGGTTCTTGAGGTTGGAAGGTTCCTCGTTAATCCTTTACCGATGGATCGATGGACCCTCTGAGACAAGGGGTTCCACCGCTGTTGCTTTACCGATGGACCGATGGACCCCCTGAGGCAAGGAGTTCCACCGCTGTTGCTTTACCGATGGACCGATGGACCCCCTGAGGCAAGGAGTATGGTTAAGTTGTGACTCATATTCAACCGTTTGACCGGTGGTCTGCCATTTTGTCTATTACTCGTTCGACCGATGGTCTGCCATTGTATCTGCTATTCGTTTGACCGATGGTCCTTTAATAATGCCACGTGGTTGCTCATTGACCTGTGAGACCGCCTGACCGACTTGACATATTGTACAATCAGGTTTAAGAAAAATGCATTTTTAGAATGTAAAAAGTTTCAGAAATTAATTCTAACAATTAGGGTTGGAGCCTTTTTTATCAACTTCATTAATATTATTGTTTTTGCATAGAAGATACGTTCTCTATTTTCATGTTAGATTATCGAATTCGTGGTAAAAACATTTATTAGTAGACACGTTAGTGTTTTTACATAAACTTTTATTAAATAACTAGTATTGACGAAATAAAAAATGATTTCTCTAGGCAATAAACTGGTTGCGGAGTAAGAAAATGGGAAAATTATATTAAGAGAGTGACAATGATTTTCTCAAAACCAAACAAAACATGACTTATTATAAATTAATAAAAAATACTGTGTACTGCATAAAAATTGGCTATATTAATATAATTGAGTCTAATGATTATGATATAAATATGTATCACTTCAAAATCATTCCACGTATTCATCAATTCCATGATTGTTTCTTGTTAATAATCATCAATCCAAAAATTCGAAAAGCATCCGTGCGAGACCAAAATTCTTCTTGCTTTCTCCCAAAAATTGCATGCAAAGCTGTGCAAAGAGCAGACTGCAGTAACTGCGTTTCTACGACTGCAAGAGTTGAAAAAAAAAAAAAGTGAAGAAAGGAGAGGTATGACAAATAAGTTTTCTGTACTTATAATATATATAAGTCTAAATCTAAAATATTTTCTTTTCAAAGTACAGAGGCGAGTAAAGCAGTTTTTGAAATCATGTTTTCGTAAAGTGCAAACAGTTTAGAGAAGGGGACAACTGTGAATGGTAAGTGTTTGATAAAATGCCAGTGAGAGAAAAATTTTAATTGAGGTATTTTTCTGGTCTTAGGTGTGGTGTCCCCTCCCTACTAGTGGGGAAGCAATGGAGAGTGGAAAGTGGAGGTAGATAAAAAGACGAGAGAAAGTGATAAAAGTAAAAATGCGTCAACGAAAGGATGTGTGAAGTGAAAATGGGAAAAAGTTGTCCTTACTAGGCAATGCCTGGCAAAGGTGACTGTTGTCTCAAATCAGGAACAGAGAGAGGGTAAAGTCAAAATTAAATTCATTTATTATAGGAAGGTGATTGAGACCATCACCTTGTCCTTCACCCTTTCCCTTCCCTTCTACCCTCTTTTGTTTTCTTTTCACCCACTCCTCCTTCTCCCTTTGTGTCTTTCTTTCTTTCCATTTAACGCTCCTTTTTTAAGGGAATCTTTCTCTGCATCCACATGTACCATCCTGATTTCACGCTTTTTTTAAGGTCTATGCACTATATAGACTGCCTCATCCCCAATGCTTTGATATATGTAAACTAATATTAAATGTCATGCTGCTACCCAGCCATAACAATTCATCTTTTTATTTATCAACCAAAAAAAATCAAATGCTTCATTTCTACCTTCTAAATTCCACGTCGCATTATAATTGTCGCATTATTAGAAATTGGTACCAACTTTGTAAATGAGTTCCTATCCATCCATGCAATGCAACAACATTAATACCCACTCTCTTTCGCTGGTCCTTTCTCGTTCAGTTTCATTCTGGTGCGAGCATAAAGAGTATTCTGGGGCCTGCTGGGTACCTTCATTCCTCCCATAGCCACCGTTATCAAAAGCGACTTGGAGCATGGATGTTAATATTAATGTTCGTTCACAAAGAGGTGGCAACAGAGAGACGAGCCCAGACCGTGCCAAAATATGCAGGTTGAAGCATAAAGTGAAACCCTCCAGAAAAGTTCAAGTCGTGTACTACCTCTCCCGAAACGGCCTTTTGGAGCACCCCCATTTCATGGAGGTCACCCTTTTGCCTAATCAACCTCTCCGTTTAAAAGGTACACGCATGCATCAACACAGAAAAGGAAAACTTCGTCGTTAACCTTTTTTTCTTATATGGCTACATCATTCTTTATTTTCTTGCACTACCATAACTCGATTCGCTCGTTTGGTTGTTTACATTTGTTTCTACAAAGATGTCTTCGATCGGCTCATGGCTCTCCGTGGGAGTGGCATGCCTTTGCAATATTCATGGTCTAGTAAAAGGTATAGCCTTGTATTGAATCGATTTGATTCGTGTTCTACAAACACACGTTCCAACAAAAAGGTTACTTTTTTTAATTTGGTAAATTCAGAAACTACAAGAGCGGTTATGTGTGGTACGACTTGGCTCTGAAGGATATAATACATCCCGCAGAAGGAGGCGAATACGTGCTCAAAGGTTCTGAGCTCGTCGAAGGATGCTCTGGTAATTAAAAGTCTCTTTTTTAATATTTTTGTCTTCAATTGTTGAAGAGTGATTATGATTATAAGAATTTTTGACTTTGGATTTTTATTGACGGTCCAGAGAGGTTCAATGTGAGCAACAAACAGGGAATCCATCAGCAGGGAGAGGGAAATTACAGCTATAGTTACGATTCAAGGAGCAAGGCGTTGGGTGTGTGCAACAAGACGCAGCAGAAGGAGCGTGAGGAGTACGAGGATTACGAGGAGGGAGAGAAAACAAGCTACACGAGTTCCACCACCACCCCACACTCGCGTTGCTCGAGAGGCGTGTCGACGGAAGAACTGGTTTACGAAGAGGAGAACAACAACGGGGGGAACGCAACGAAGGTGGTTGTTGGTGCGAAAACAAGGAACGATAATGATAAGAATTTGGGAGGCGGTGAGGGTGACGCGCGGAGTGAGAAGGTGAAACGGAGGGAGGATGGGGATGGGTCTGTGTCGAGCCGTTACTCCGTTCTGCTGCAACTGATAGCGTGTGGGAGCGCGGGGACGGAGTTGAAGGGGAAGCAGGGGCCGCGGCTGAGCGATGTGGGGACCAAAGAGAGGGAAAGGGAGAAGAAGAGTTTGTTTTGGGAAGAGGGTGATAGTGAGATAGTGAATTGCGTGTCGGAGAATCCGAGGATGTTGGGGAATTTGCAGGCAGAAGAGAAGGAGTACTTCAGTGGGAGCTTGGTAGAGTCAATGAAAGCGAACCGAGTGGCGTTCCAGGGGGAGCCTGTGCTGAAGAAGTCCAATTCCTACAACGAAGAAAGGTTTGGTTTTTACTTTGCTTTAGTTTTGTTTAATTTTGATTAATTAATTTATTGGTTATTGTTGTTGTTTGCAGGAGAAGTAGGCTTGGGATGGAGGAGGTGAAGGCGAAGGTGGTGGTGGAGGAGGAGGAGAAGAGGGTGGTGAAAGGAGGAGGAGTGAAAGAGAAATGCATCCCTCTGATGAAATCTCCGAAACAGAATAGTGGTAGGAAATGATGTGGTCACGTGAATCTATATTTTTAAGTACAGCATTTAATTAGGGATTAAGGGCTGATTATTGCCTGCATCATTAATTTGTTTTCACTTTTTTATTCCCTCTAATCACTGTTCCTCTGCTATCAAGTGTTGCTGCATAAAATAATAATGTCGTAGAAAGTAGAAACCATAAACACCTTGGTCTTTCACCTCGTATCACCCACACCATCACCCTGACATCAACTTTTATGCTTTCTTCGAGAAGGAAAGGGAAAGAAATGGGATTTTAAAAATGGAGGTTTTAATATTTATATATAGATACATATAGTATTTGGAGTGTGGATGAAACTGGACTTTCCTTTATTAAACTCTTTTCCTTTATACTTCGTTGACGTCTTTGAAACCTGTATGAGTGACGTTACAGTGTAAAAGTGGTAATTATGAACTTCTGAAATATGGTATACAGAAGTTTTTTCATTTTTTTTTTCTCAATAAACCATCAGACAAAAGGTTTATGAAAACAAATTTAATTGCAGAAACGTACTTTTTTGTAAAATTTATCAAAATTCAACTTTTACGCAACCCAATTCTGTTTTTCGAAGAGTAAAATCTATAGAAAAAAACATTTTTATTTGTATAAAATTGATAGTTTATTTATAATTACATTTCAATTAATTGGTATATACTTTTATGTATTAGGAAATCATTAATAATTTGAGTAAATTAGTATGTTGAATGTCGGTTTATGTGTCTTTATTTTTCAGTTTTTTTTTTATTTCAATAGTCTTATTTTTTAAATTATAATACATAGGAATGAAATAATGTTAAACGTAAAGTCAAATGAAAATTGAAACATTTGGATGACTAATTTAATAACTTGTACTTTTCTTTACATAAAAAAAAAACTAATTTAAGTTTTATTAAAGTTTTTTAAAAGAATTGATATTAACCTGATAGGTAGATTTTTTTTTTTTTTTTTTTTTTTTTTTTTTTTTTTTTTTAAGAATTGGCTAAAATAATTTTTACTAAGTTTTTTCTTGTGATATATTTTATTTTGTTGTACATTGATTTTAACCTGAAGTATATATCATTAAACTTAGATATGAAAACTTATTCTGCTTTGTAATTTTAATTAACTTATAAAGTAAGTAAAACTTTTGGAACTTCACATAATTGTATCATATTTTATTTAGTTTATTTGTGTTTTTTTGTCTGTAGGTTGCACCTTTTTTGAATTCAGGATTCTTTTTATTATGAATTTTATTGTTCGTCTATCAAAGTCAAATATTGATATCTGATTATTCGTGATTGTTCTCTTTTGAGAAAGTGTGTGTTAGTGATGTAGGCATGTGATTTTGATTTTTAATGATCTTTATTATTGTCATTGTTGTTGTTCTCTTTATCTGCATTTAAAACAAGGATGTCGTCTTTGTTGGCACTAAACAGGTCAAAAAATTAATTGGAAAAATAACACCACGTTTCAATTCATTTTGTTCTTGCATATACGTCGTTATGGGTCATTCTTTAAATCAACATAGGAAGAAACACAGTATAATTGTAGGTTGAGTTTTCATGTAGTTAATGTTGTGGAAGAGGGTGTGTTAAATCAAATGTACTTTGTATAGTAGTGTACCATGATTGTAGTGGTTCTAAATATGACAGTAGTTTACGATGATAATTAAAAAAGTTAGTTTTAAGTCTAATTCGACCTCACAAAATCAATTTATAAGGTAAAGATCAATTTATAAGGTAAAGATTGTATCACTTATAGATTGTAAATTGGTTTTATTTTTCATCAATGTGGAACTTCCAACAATGATCGTACTATACTTTTAAAAACTAATTAACTAAAACATTATCATAAATAAATTATTAATTTAATTTTTATATATTAAATATTATTTAAAAAGGGTCCGTATTCGGTTATCAAGAACCGAATTTTGACCTCCTTTACAAACTCTTTCTGGTTATGTTTGTAAATTTTTAGCAGACGGCTTTTAGGAAAAGTTTCCATTTTTTCATCTATTATAATTTATTTATCGATATATTATTTAACTACTTAAATAGATTTATAATCTTTTCATTATTTCGATAAAAAAATCAATTTAACATAATAAATTTGTACGATTACTGATTTTATTAAATGAAATAGTACTTGAGATGACAAATAATAACAAATTACGTGCACTCATAAGCAAGTGGAAACATGCATAGAACTCAAAAATGTTACATGGACCAATGATTTTGTCCAAGCCCAACAGAGAAGATTCAATTGGCCCATTATCCCGAAGTGGAAACATACATAGAACTCAATACTGACTTAGTGGTTTTTTATGGCCCAATTCGGTTGAGCAACTTCAAATATAATCTAACCTATGCTCAAAATAAATGCTCTATTATTAATTATTCTCCATAATATGACCTAAACTTATATTTTCCATATTTTTAAATGAAAATGGTTCCCATTTTTCAAATCAACTTTCATATAATTCAAAAATCTAATAAAGGGTTGTCAAAATAATCCGTATCCGAAGATAAAATTAGCAATGGATAAAAAATGGATACTATAAATGGATATCCGCAAGTAATGAGTACTATAGTTTGTATACCCACTGGTTAACGGGACATGTATGGATATCATAGTATTTGTACATGTGGATACCATACCCACTATACTTTAATTTAAAAAAAATGATTAAAATATTAATACATTGATTTTTGGATTGTTTTTCATCAATTAGTCTTAAAATACAATTTCATTTTCTTTGTAAACTGATATTCAATCCTATTTAAATGAATTATTTAAACTTTGTTTGAAATTTATGAATGATATATATTATATTTTATTTGAATTTATGATTAAAATATGTTGATAAATATTCTAATTCTTTTTTTTATAAATATTCGCCGATACTCGTGAATATTTATAGAAATTAATAAAATATATTAATACATGTATAACGAATACATGTAAAGATATAAATTTACATATAAAATTGGTACGAAATGAATATTTATCTAGTTAATAAAATAAAAAGAAGTTATTCTACCTCATTGACATATCTATAAATAACGTTGAAATACATAGATTTTTTACCGCTCCGGTTAAGAATTCTTTAGTGACAATATGAACTTAAATTGCTTCTAGAAACAGTAAGATGGTTTTTGTTTGTAAAATTAATTTGGTCAACTGAATACAACCTTGTGCTTATCGAAATAATCATTCGCTAATATCCTCTATATCTTCAGCTTTTTGCTCGTTTCATTGTTTTTTAGTACACTTATCAAGCCTTCAAAAGTAGTGCACAAGACTGCTCCCACTTCCAAATATCATTATCTCACTTGAACTAATCAACATGTGACACCACATTATTTAACACTCTTACTCATATTTTCTTAGTTACATCTATAAAAAATGTTATAATAGACAAATTTCACACCCTACTTATAATGTGTGAAATTTAAAATTTGAAATAGTAACACCTGTTAAAGTAAACAATTATTAAAATCCTTAGATTTAATGTATCACAGAACATAGTTCACCAAAAAAAAAAAAATTGTAAAGCAAAGAGATAATTGTACGTTTGAAGATGCTCTAAGATTGCCTTTTTACCCACTAATGATGAAGATTAATGAATTATGTACAACAAGTTTTCCTTTACTTTATAACACTTTTCACTTAATTAAAAATTCTAACGAACTTTTCTGTTCTTTAAAAAGGTGTCTGATTCTCATTACTCGGAAACACTGCTAGCAAAAACAATTCAACATCAGAGCTTCGAAAAACCTTGTTCATGGCAAGCTTTCTGCCAGAAAAAACTTCTTAGGCTTTCATGCAGAGAACAGAGTTCTCCCAAACACTTCAATCAAACATGGCTCTCTCACCTGTTGAAACCCCCAAGGTAGAAGAGAAGGTATCTTCAGAACACTATGAATGGTCACAGTGGGTGCTCAATGCCCCTGATCCCCCAACTACGTGGCACAAGCTCAAGGGTTCTGTGAGCAACACAATCTCACAGTACCGAGAAATGTGTTTTGCTCTAAGAACCCGAAATGGACCTAAAATTTTACTTTCTTTCTTGGGAGGCATTTTTCCCATTCTTCATTGGGCTCCAAATTATTCACCAACCAAGTTCCGAAACGACTTACTCGCTGGTCTAACCATAGCAAGTCTCTGCATTCCTCAGGTACAACGTATATAATACTATGACACATTACACTGATAAAATAATGAAGAACTGTTTCTGTTTCTGTGCAGAGCATTGGGTATGCAACTTTAGCAAAGCTTGATCCTGAATATGGACTCTGTAAGTTTCTTTCCTCTCTACATGTGAAAAATAAACTCAATTTTATTTGTTAATCACATTTTGAATTGTGAATTTGAAATGAATGGTTTGAATGAACAAATCAGATACTAGTGTGGTGCCACCTCTTATGTATGCTTTGATGGGAAGTTCAAGAGAGATAGCAATTGGACCAGTGGCGGTGGTGTCACTTCTTTTGTCATCAATGATTGAGAAATTAACAGACCCTGCCATTGATCCAAATGGGTACAGAAAGCTTGTGTTCACTGCCACTTTCTTTGCTGGTATATTTCAAGCTGCTTTTGGAGTATTCAGGTTGGCATATAAAGTGGTGAATGAATCTGATTTTTTCACTGTTGATTGATTAACTAAATTTGGCATTGACAACAATGGATATTGTTGTATAGGTTGGGTTTCCTTGTGGATTTTGTGTCTCATGCAGCCATTGTTGGGTTCATGGGTGGAGCAGCAATAATAATTGGTCTTCAACAGCTGAAGGGACTGTTTGGGATAAATCATTTTACAAACAAAACAGACATAATCTCTGTCATGAAATCCGTTTGGGAATCGGTTCATCATCCCGTATGTTGTCACACTTATCTATTTAGTTCTTCTTTTTTTACCTTATTGCTTTGTTTACTTAACAATTCTTACCTTTACCTCTGGATATAGTTAAGGTCTAGTTAATCAATACTTGTAGGATACCGATTAAGAATTTAAAACAGTGAAATAGCTTATAACTATAATCTTGTTTGGATTCTCTTTTGAGTTTTTTTATATTATTTCTTTACTGTGTTTCTATAATATACTAATTACCACTAATTTAAAACAGTGTATTTTTAATGTTCAACAGAGAATTATACCAAAAGAACCGGTAGAGAATTGAATTCATAAAAATCAAGAGAAAATATACCATTACATTCTTTTGATAAAACTCATTTTTAATTCCTTAAGAATATACTATATTATATAAGTAATATATGTTATTCCATATTCTTTAGTACTGATCTAAACATATACAAATTTTCTTATTTTGGGGGACCTTTGCATCATGATTTGTGGGTTTTTAGCAAGTGGGAATCTGGGTAACATTTGAAGGTGGATATGTTTGGCAACACTCGTATGCTTAACATAAATTATCCAAATATGTTATTATTTAACTAAATTTAATAAGTTCAAAGGTGGATAAGCGAGTTTTTTCTTACTATAATAACAAATAAGAAAATCAATTGTGTCATTTAGGGGTTAACAAGTGGACAACGCATGGTTGAACTTTGACATATTCACGTGGATTAGTTGATTCGGGATCAATTTCTATCATTGGGTTTTAGAAATTAATTTTGTTATTATATAACCTTCTTTAAATGGAAAAAATACTATACTTACTTTTCTTAACATTCAGTGAATGTAGTGTCTCCTTCGCTTTATTTAGAAATCATCTAATCAAAAGAAGAATTTTAATTTTTTTAGTTATTTGATTCAAGGACAAAAGTTAAACAAATTTTTAATTTTGTCAATCCTCCCATCAAATGTGTCGCCCGTATATATTTTTCTTTAATTTTATACATAAATAGTAAAAATTATTTATTATTAGCTATATAAAGGACACCCACGTTGTATTTTTTGATTTAAAAATTGTTGAAAAATATATATATATATATATATATATATATATATATATATATATATATATATATATATATACTCACACACACCTCTGTCAAAATTAATTTAGCTTCTTAACATTAAAGGCAAATAGCGACATAAAGATACTCCCAAAATTTTCATGGTGTCACTTCACAACCTATTCAAGAACACTATAGTTTAAAATATCAACAAATCTTACTTGTCATATTCTAACATCCTTGAATGTTCATACTTTGTGTTATTCAGTTTAATACCTACTTTTTAAAAAAGTTGTATAAAAATTCTTGGAAACTGTGCAAGAGGATCATGTCACTCTTGGGTAGAGAAAATATATAATGTACCTAACTATATTTTAAGGATTAATTAACTCGAATTTAAGAGACATGCGCAAAATCTTACATGTCCCCTCCCCAACTTCTTGCCATCAAAACACAACTTACATATTTGCAATTTTGAAAAAGAACATGATGTTTATAAGCAGGAAAAATCTTCAAAATCGAAGAATACTAATGAAACAAATTAATAATACTTATCTTCTTTTTTTTTTTAAAAAAAAGAGTAGTGGGAGTTAAACTTCTGAGTTATAACTTGTTGGATGTGAAACTTGTCTTGCTTCACTAGAACAATATTTTAGATCAACACCTGCATATGCTGTCTTAGAATCTTAACCAAAATCGATTATAACAATCACAAGAATCCTTGTAATTGTTCAACTGCAGTGGAATCCTCGGAACTTTGTGCTGGGATGTTCATTCTTCATTTTCATCCTGGTTACCAGATTTCTGGTGAGTGATATCTATATACAGATCAGGAAATTGTTATCTCGTTCTTTTTCTGCACTATTTCTAACATATTTAGTAACCTAACGTGGGCTAACTCACCATGGCAGGGTAAAAGGAATAAGAAACTGTTCTGGCTTCCAGCTATATCTCCTCTTATATCAGTTCTGTTATCAACTCTTATAGTTTTTCTGACTAGAGCTGACAAAAGTGGTGTTAACATTGTGAGACATATAAAAGGAGGATTGAATCCAAGCTCTATCAATCAAATTGAGTTGAACACCCCACATATTGGAGCATTGGCCAAAACTGGATTATTTGTTGCTGCAGTTGCACTCACTGTCAGCATCTAATTTATACTTCATCACACAATAACCCTTCCAATTATATACATCTATATTCTAACGAGACTAATCTTGTTTCTCATAGGAATCAGTTGCTGTTGGGCGATCTTTTGCATCCATGAAAGGATATCACCTTGATGGAAACAAGGAAATGGTATCATTAGGCTTCATGAACATCATAGGATGCATGTCCTCTTGCTATGTTGCAACTGGTAAGTTTGATGAAAATTAATGGAAATATGAACTACATGTACAATAGTGGAATCAGTTGATGCTACGTCACTTAACAGCTACAACTACCACCCTATCAATTAGCTAAGATTTTGGCATAGAATTATTGAAGTTGTTTCATTTGGAATTAATATAGTAAGTCCACCAATTAGTGGGAAAAAAGAACGCATATATGCATGACCCAATGTCACGGGCAAGGTACTACAAAACACAATACTGTATTAAACTAGTTAGTGGGAATCTTGTTTTTATTGGGAAAGGTGCATTATTAATACAGCAAGAGCCAAATTTGTATCATATAATGCTCTTAAGTGTCAAGTTTTTCTTATAACTGACCTCATGCAGAACAAACATGAACTCAGAAGCAATTATTGAGCTAAATAATGATTTCTTACTTAGTTATTCTGCACAGGTTCTTTCTCCCGCACAGTGGTTAATTTCACCGCGGGTTGTGAAACATTAGCGTCAAACATTGTGATGGCCACTGTAGTGATCATATCACTGCAATGTTTGACGAAGCTATTGTACTTTACACCAACTGCTATTCTGGCTTCAATAATCCTTTCAGCTCTTCCGGGACTCATAGACATCAACGAAGCTTACAAAATATGGAAAGTGGATAAGCTTGATTTTCTTGCTTGTGTTGGAGCCTTCTTCGGGGTGATCTTTGCGTCAGTGGAACTTGGTCTGCTAGTGGCCGTAAGTGCACCACTTTTCAACTCATATCTCTACCTGTTCCATCACATATTAATATATAGTACTTATCTTTTTCTTATTTTGGATTAATATGATTAATGCCGACACACATTGAACATTTTCTGCTAAATAAATGTACCTATGTGTGAACACAGAACTACATCGACCTTCTAATCAATATAAATACATTTAAACAATGCATGGTAGATGATATTGAATTTGATCTCCTTATATAAAACTATCAAATAGTGGATGAAAAAGATAATTAAAAAGAGAACGTACTAAAATGATTTAGAATTTGAGTCCAACTTTTTGTCAGATATTAGTAATTATATTTCATCATAAGTATCTATTAACTTTGTTGATTAATCTCTCCTGAAACACCGAACTCAATTTTACTCAGATTATTGACTTGTTAATCCTTTTCAGTTAGTTTTTATCATTTTTCATATCATCTTATCGTGATGTTAACTGTTACTGATATATGTTGCAAAGTGGAGCACTAAGTATGAACTGTGCCACGATTTCATTCACAATATATTCGCCCTGGCGGGCCTCTCCACCAATGAATATTCGTTGAGAATCACCATTTTATGCCATGGAATCTGCACTAGAAAACGTACGCTTCACTATAAATTAAAAAATTAGGTCACTAATAGTACTGACTGTGTTGCCAACTCAAACTTGAGCCAGTGATAAAGAGGGTGAACCAAATATTGTGGCCGAGTTGAGAGTATATCTAACAAGTGCAATTTCTTTTACTTTTCCACTATCTTAACAATAACAGCAAAGCTGATTTTTGTTAAAGTAATGACTGTTAGTCCAATGCGTGTGACTCAAAGTGGATGCGTTTGGAAACTCCAATGCCTCGGGATATCAGTGACATGAAAAGATTGTTGTGGTATCCACAGAAAAATTATTTTTGAAGAGTTTTGATCATTAGAAACTTTCTGTGTGTACTATAATTGACCATGTTTATAACATTTCACGTTGAGGATATTTTTCCATTAAAATCCTGATGGAAAACATTTCACCTCATGCCTCCACTGTAGCACCTTCGATTTATGTGCTTTTGATTAGGTCTAATAGTGTTGAAGTGTCCCTCTGTGATTTAATAGCACTACGTACTGTCATCCGGTTACTGTGAAACAAAGTAGTGCTTAGTAGCAAAAGAGCATGAATGAGATTAAAGTGCAGAAAATACAGCAAACCAAAACAAAGTGATGATAAGTTAAAAATCAAATAGGACTTGTTGCATGTTTGACTTGATCCGACCATAAACGAAAAGTACACGAGGAAAAATAAAAGAGTGAAATGAGATAATTTAAATTTATTTTCAGGTGGCAATATCTTTCACAAAGATAATTTGGATCTCGATTGGAGCAGGCACAGAAACTCTTGGAAGACTTCCAGGCACAGATCTGTTCTGCGATGTACAACAGTATCCTATGGCTGTTAAGACACCTGGGGTTGTAATAATACGCGTCAAGTCTGCATTGCTTTGCTTTTCTAATGCCAATTCAGTCAGAGAGAGGTATTGTAGTAGCAGTAGACTGTTGCTACAAGCACATGTTGAGCCTTTGATTTGATGTTACATAAAATTTAACCGAGTTTGAAGTGTTACTAATTAACTTAATTTTGATTGTTTTCAAGGATCCTGAAATGGATCACTCGGGAAGATGCAAAGGGGAAAATAGAAGGCACCACCGGAAGCATAGTTCAGCTCGTAATCCTTGATACCTCTAGTAAGTTTTTCTTCTAATCTAAAAGTTAAGTGCAACACTTATAATATTGTAAGCAAGTTCTGAACAGTTAATTTCATTACATTGTTACGGTAGATTTGGTGAGCATTGACACCTCAGGAATTGCTTCTCTAGAGGAACTCCGTAAGAGTTTGGTCTCAAGTGGAAAGCAGGTAAGTTACCTAGTATGTTTTGAGGTTTTACAATACAATTACCGGTTTTCAAATCATCATTTTGTGTCTGTTTTCTTATTCCCACTGTTATTTTCGCTCAGCTAGCAATTGCCAATCCTAGGTGGCAAGTGATTTACAAGCTAAAGGCAACCAACTTTGTCGCAAGAATTGGAGGAAGGGTCTTCTTGACTATTGGAGAAGCTATTGACTGCAATCTGGATTTCTAAATTGCTACTATAACAGAACCCTGTGGTGTACCTTTCTTTGTTTACAAGTTGTGTTTGGTTTGAGTTGGAATGTTGTACAATTGTACTCATGCATGATGTTTGTTTTGTGTGTTTGGAGTTCCTGTCCTGTTCCGGAATACTTTATGTCGAATATGGTGGGACAGAAGAATAATCTTCCCAATCCTGTTAGGACAACACGAAGTGGAATTGGGCTATGTACTGTGTGGTTTTCTACCTATCATCATGTAATAAAATAAGTATATCGCTTGTGTGAAGTTCATGTTTTCGTCAGCCTATAATACGATTACTACTACTGTAGAACTCGCGCAAGATGCATGGGGAGAAAGAATAATGATAGAATGAAACCCCAAAATTACCACTTTGATGACCACCTTACGTGGCAACGGAAATCAGATTTAAAATTTTTAATTTTTAATTGAAAAATTAAATTGGGTGCAGGAAGAGTCATTCTCCTTACACGCGCGTGTGGTCACAGCCCGTTGCCACTTTCACCCAACACCAGTCCACGCATTTCTTTTTTCTTTTTTGAAAAGTCTTTCACTGCTCCACCGCACCGCTCCACCGCTCCACCGCTTCTCCATTTCTCCAAAGCGCCCTCAAACCCCTCTGCGCTCCTTCTTCCCGCACACACACAGACAGACCCGCACCACACACACCTCTTCTCCACGTTTTCCCACCAACCGGTCCAGAAACCCCAAAACCCCTCCCAACGAGAAACCCTAACCCGAATCCCTCTCCCTCTCCCGCTCCCGCTCCGTCTCACACCAACACTTGGATGCAACTTTTTCTGCTGTCGTTGCTCAATCCCCGAACCCCTCCACACTCCCAATTTCATAACCTAACCTAAACTTTTCCCCAATTTCGACGCTCAATTGGTGGACTTTTTTGAAATTTATCATGCGACTCAGTGAAATGTAAGATGTAACCCACGATAGACTTTTTGGACAATTTATTTGTACAAATTTTGAATAAAATAATAATCCCAGGGCATTGGTAGACCCCATTTTGTTCCCCCCTTTGAAGGCAGACAACCTTTAATCTCTTCTACTCAATGAATATGTAATAAGTGAATAAAAACATTGGTGGACCTTTTTGAAATTTATCATGCGACTCAGTGAAATGTAAGATGTAACCCACGATAGACTTTTTGGACAATTTATTTGTAAAAATTTTGAATAAAATAATAATCCCAGGGCATTAGTGGACCCCATTTTGTTCCCCCCTTTGAAGCCAGACAACCTTTAATTTCTTCTACTCAATGAATATGTAATAAGTCAATAAAAACATTGGTGGACCTTTTTGATATTCACTTATAACATATGCATTGGGTTATTAAATATCAAAAAGGTCCACCAATGTTTTTATTGACTTATTACATATTCATTGAGTAGAAGAAATTAAAGGTTGTCTGGCTTCAAAGGGGGGAACAAAATGGGGTCCACTAATGTCCTGGGATTATTATTTTATTCAAAATTTTTACAAATAAATTGTCCAAAAAGTCTATCGTGGGTTACATCTTACATTTCACTGAGTAGCATGATAAATTTCAAAAAGGTCCACCAATGTTTTTATTCACTTATTACATATTCATTGAGTAGAAGAAATTAAAGGTTGTCTGCCTTCAAAGGGGAGAACAAAATGGGGTCCACCAATGCCCTGGGATTATTATTTTATTCAAAATTTGTACAAATAAATTGTCCAAAAAGTCTATCGTGGGTTACATCTTACATTTCACTGAGTCGCATGATAAATTTCAAAAAAGTCCACCAATTGAGCGTCGAAATTGGGGAAAAGTTTAGGTTAGGTTATGAAATTGGGAGTGTGGAGGGGTTCGGGGATTGAGCAACGACAGCAGAAAAAGTTGCGTCCAAGTGTTGGTGTGAGACGGAGCGGGAGCGGGAGAGGGAGAGGGAGAGGGAGAGGGATTCGGGTTAGGGTTTCTCGTTGGGAGGGGTTTTGGGGTTTCTGGACCGATTGGTGGGAAAACGTGGAGAAGAGGTGTGTGTGGTGCGGGTCTGTGTGTGTGCGGGAAGAAGGAGCGCAGAGGGGTTTGAGGGCGCTTTGGAGAAATGGAGAAGCGGTGGAGCAGTGAAAGACTTTTCAAAAAAGAAAAAAGAAATGCGCAGACTGGTGTTGGATGAAAGTGGCAACGGGCTGTGACCACGCACGTATAAGAAAAATGACTCTTCCTGCACCCAATTTAATTTTTCAATTAAAAATTAAAAATTTTAAATCTGATTTCCGTTGCCACGTAAGCTGGTCATCAAAGTGGTAATTTTGGAGTGTCATTCTATCATTATTCTTTCCGAAATAGATAATAAAATAAAATGAAATTAATTTCACTTGGGAGTGACTGAAAGAAGATGGCAGCGGTGCGGCTGGTGGCGTTGCGGCTGCGCGTGGTTCCGGTGGCGGCATACCTCCTTCGAAACGCCGTCGTTATGGGCGGAGACCTTCGCAGCAGCACCAACACGAGCATGAGCGGAATGGCTGGGAAGAGGATGAGCTCTGGTTCGGGATGGTTGATGGGCGGAGCATTGAAGTTACCGAAAATTGTGAAAGCCGGAGAGCCGGTTCTGCACGAACGAGCCAAAGAAGTTGAGGCGTCGGAGATGAAATCCGAGAGAGTGCAGAAGATCATCGACGACATGATCCGCGTCATGCGAAAGGCACCTGGAGTTGGCCTCGCTGCTCCACAGATTGGAATTCCTCTTAGGGTTTCTATCGTATCATTTTCTGGAGTAATAGTACTTAGCTATACAATCGTATCAAAATATATGATTTATTTTATGTGTTTGTGTGCAGATAATTGTTTTGGAAGATAAAGAAGAATATATGGGTTATGACGATGGGGAAACACTCAAAGAACAAGATAGAAGACCTTTTCATCTTTTGGTATGTCTATGTCTGTCTTCATCCCCAATGTTATTCAATGCAAAAACAGGAGAGAACTATTCGATTCAATTTCACACTTTTTCCCTTGGCATCGTAATAGGCATATTCATTCAGATATGTTGATTTGAAGTAGGTGATATTGAATCCTAAGCTCAAGAAGAAGTCCAATAGGACTGCACTCTTTTTTGAAGGATGCTTGAGGTGTGTCTATACCTAGTTAACAATTCTTTCACCCTTTCTTTTCCTCTTATCATACATTACTTGTTTTTCCACAAGTTTCAATCATTCAGTGGCATATGCGTTTGTGTTTTTACTTTTAGGAATTCTGCATTGAGAAATGCTGGTTACATACTTTGTTATATACTCTTGTTTGAACTCACTCTTTATTATTGATTTCAAATTTATTTCAAATTACTAAATTTTGAACTTCTTACTTTGTTATTATACTCTTGTTTGTCCTATTGTAAATATGCCTCGTTTTCAGTAAGATTGTCCTCCAACCTGATTGGATCCAAATGAATTTGTTGATTAATGATTGCTGAGGTAACAGCTAATTCACAATATAAAAATTCTGGATCGCGTGTTTTATGTGATAGTTTGTCTAGCATGTATGTCATCTGTAACAACGTTTTGCAGTGTTTCTGGGTACGCTGTGGTAGAACGATACCTTGATGTTGAGGTTGAAGGTTTTGATCGTCACGGGGAACCCGTAAAAATAAATGCTACTGGTTGGCAGGCTCGGATTTTACAGCATGAGTGTGATCACTTGGATGGAACACTGTATGTTGATAAGATGGTACCTAGAACTTTCAGAGTTCCAGAAAACAGTTCTAAGCCTCTTGCCCGTGGCTGCCCAAAACTTGGCCCTCGCTAACGCAGTTGCTTGCCGGAGCTTGAAGTTGAAACAGCTTTTTATGAGCTCATCAACACAAATTTCATGTGCATGTCAGTGAAAAGTTGTCACTAATAGATCTTAGCATGTAGTCCAGATGCATTGAGTTAGAAATATTTAGAGTTTGGGAGTAACTAAGTTTCACTCACTTTTCAGTGTTATAATTGAATTTTGCCTTTCTGTTTGATCAGTTCACTTCATACAAGTTTCAATATCATGATATTGATTATACAACGAATCTTCTGGGGTATATACCATAAACATGCTAGGTGTTTTTGTTTTGAGATATAAAGTTGTATGTTTATTATTAGTCTATTCAAGTGGTCTCCTTTTACCATTTATGTGCTGCTGAAGAAGTCATCTTCTACTGTATGTAAATGGTAGAAAAGTTAATATCAATATAAAGAAATATCATGCAAATGGAGTTTAACATTTTTCTTTATGTGTATTTGTTTTTGCCTTATCAGAGAGCATAATTCTGATGCTCAGAGATTACTCAACACTTTTAAAACGTGTAATTGGAATTTGACAAAAAAGACCAGAGAATCATGATATGGATATGTCTTCCCCTATAGACAATGGCTTCAAAATAGTTAAACTAAATCATTTGTTCAATAATATAATATTTTTTGGTTATGCTTATTCTATGATTTTAAATTTTATGAACCAGTTTTAAAATGTGAATATTGAGTTGGAAATATGTAAAGTGGCATATGATATGCTTGCTAACAATGATTATTTCATCTGAACATAAATCTGGACTTCAAAACCTTCAAAATGGATCAAAAGTGATCATATCTACCTTCCCTTTAAACGATAGAGTACAAACTAATTTCTAAGGAACTCGCATACTCATTTTATTCTACACGTAAATACCTTTAATCTGTATACCTTCAATTCAAACGGAATGAATAGCATGGTTTGACTCTACGAAGATATTTTGTCTAATAAAATCATCACTGGTTGAGAAACAAGTAGGAGGATACAAGAAACCCCGAGCAGAACCGTGAGCTTGCCAGCAGAAAGAGTTAGTATTTTCTCCAAAGCATGATACAAGAAAAATATTTTCAAGATATAGATCTTCACATGGAGAAACGTCACTGCAAGCAAATTTAATTGCTTCTTCAGAGGCTGAAGTTCCTTGTATATCAATGAATGATATATTCTCCACGCTAACAGCCGAAGTCTGTAATTTGATACATGAAATTACATTCTTGCAGCATATTTGAGCTTCAGCATAGGTTACTACAAATTCCATACCTGGTTTTCACATGGATGTTGCGAATCACAGTAGTATTGATCTATTATTATTGGATTGGACACATTTTCCATCAATATATTCTGGAAGGTGATCTTGGAGGCCAAACCAGTACCACCCTGACGAAAATTTGACAGAAGACAATCAATGTGTACATTGCTGGGTGACTATAGAAATGAAAGTGCTACAGTTGTCAAGAAACTCACCTGCCAAGTTTTGATCCTCAACCCATTATCTGTGTTGTAAAGGTAAGCTCCCTCCACAATTACATTTTGCACACTCTCCCATTTATTTGATTTTCCCAAGCTACCGATGCTGGAAAAAATAGGTTCCAGGATCCGTTAAAACAATTGTACCACTTAATGTCTTGAGAATTGAAAAGTGAAAGTTACTTTCACCTTATCCCATGTCCAGGACCACAATATATGTTTTTGATCCAGACCCGTGAAGAATTTCTAACTATTGAAATGCAGTCATCACCTGAAATTGAAAATAATGAACAGAATTATTTTGCTTTTGGTATATCATTTGACCACTAAAGTTTATTCTGGAAGATAATGCAAATGATGAAAGTATTCATTGCATTTAGACTTGGCTTTCGTCCAAATTCTGCAACATGCATGGTTTTTCACAATTACATTTTGCCTGTTATTTTTCATGTTTTGCTTCTTTTTTCTTCTGAATTTTGTTGTCTCTTAACAATAAAGCAAACTTGGTACGATGTTATTGAAAGGCTATATATCCTGAAAGTAACAAGTAAGAATTGACATGCAAACCATTAACTTCAGACAGCTTTCAGCACCAACGAAGAAAAAAAAAATCCAGACATCTTCACAATCCATGTCAACCAAAAGCTTATCAGATAATTACTTTGTTCTTTCATTTCTTTATTACCATAGGGTTTCAAAACCATTTAAACTAGTGTCATTCTGCTTAACTTGATCTTTATTAACATGAGGCATATGCATGTGTTCTGTAACGTGGCTAATTATTTAACAATTATATGACAATCGCTATTTGAAGGTAAAAAACATATATAAATTACCGTTGAAACCATAATATCATTCAAGCCTAAAATGACACTTGGTTGAAAATAACTGTACAGCAGCAGTACCTGTTCTAATTACACTATCCCTGACCTGCACTCCCTTTGTTGCACTAATATGGATTCCATCAGTATTAGGGCTGGAAGCAGGTGCTAATACTTTGAGATGGGATGCAACAACCCGCATACAGTTAGTGAACGACAAGTGCATTTGTTGGCTATTTATCAGCATAAGATTTCTAATTTTTAGATCCTTGCATCTATGAAAAGTCAGAGCCTGCAGTGTCAATGTTGTTTCATATTCAGCTAATATAAAACACATAGCAAATATCAGATGAGGGAAAACGATCTGGTTTGCTCCATATATTTGAAGCGCCACTAACCGTTGGACCAGGATGACATGGCTGCGAAAGGACATTTTGAAGCCACTTTAGTTACACAGTTGATTAAACTTGAAGAAAAAATATTAATTTAAGCTTTTCAGGAAGCAATACATTTGTGGAGTTGATCTTGCAAGATCTGGCCCACCATTCCTCTCCCATTCCATTGACACTCCCTCCACCATCAACAGTGAGGTGATTCACCCCATGGAAGTAAAGCCATTTTCGCTGATTCAAACCAAGCCACACCTCAGGATCTTGAGGTGCAACTATTGTACCTGATATCTATAACAAATTTGAAAATTAATAGTGAATATTTTCTGTAAAATCACACCTCATTCAAGAACTGAAAAGGAGAAGATGACAAGAATTTTCTTCAACATGTGAGAGTTTTGACTCTGTGAGCGTACCGTCAAAATAATCTTAGATCGACAAGGCCCACCAATGTCCACTGGATAGATAAGAAAAGTTTCCCCAGATGGAAAAACAAGATTTACAAATCCAGCGAGAGAACATGCGATTCCCCAAGCCCCCAGGAAGGCCTGAAAAGAGAAATAAATAGACAAAGTCACGGGGACATTCCTAATCCTACCTGGTCCGTTCAGACAAATTATCAAACATTTCATGGGCTATTATGAAATCTACTATAACCTGGCCGCAAGACTTGAATCTGAATACTTCAGTTTTAAGCAAAAGAATCATCCAAATTACCCTCCTCCTTGATTCACACTCTAAATAAACATTATTAAGCACATCGGTTCACTATATGTAACTGATTTCTCTGTTGCAGAAAGTATTTGCTTACTATGTAAACTCAGAAATTACAAAATAGAAGGAATCAATTACCTCAGTGTCATTGTGAATACCATCGCCTTTCGCACCATAATCACCGACATAAAGAACCCATTTGGATCTAGTTCGGGTTCTTCTCCACCTGGAACGTGGGTACTGGATCACAGAATCAAACCCTTCTGCACGAGTGAGATATGGAGTGACAAGTACATTTACATGAATGAATATAATGACAAACGCCCAACTGAAACAATATCTGAGATTCTTCATTTTCTGTCAGATTCCGACCATCGACAGGTTTCGTGACAGAATCTTATGTTGCTGGTTCAACATGAACAACTAGTGACAGAAACACCATTTGAACACACTGCACACTACTACAACGTCAGTGGCGATGTTTCTATTCATCAAACCATAACCGAACCCTTTTTCTCTTTACATGTGCATGCAATATAATTTTTGTCAAAAATAAATGTCACATTCATGTTGCAAAATTTAACTATTTTAGCATAGAATTTATCTCTCTTGTTAATCTAATACTTGCAAGACCCGAAATTTCCTTCTCTTGTACCCTTCTTTCCTTACTACAATAACTGCATCCAAATGTTAAAGAATTTCGCGCTATGTCGTTTGTTCACTCTCTTTACTCTTGTTTTCTTCTTGCTTTGGGCCTAAATCAGTAAAACTTTTGCATCAAAAAAATTTCATGGCCATTATTATTAAAAAAAATAGAAGTAAAAATTTGAAAGTTCGTTTTTTACATGGACGGAACTGGCACTCAAAATCAGTGGAACAAAATTATAAAATTATAGAAATAAATATATAAAATTGGGAGACAAAATAACCTTTTTTTAGTAATAACAAACATGTATTGCTAGATTGACACATCATTCTGGACTTGGTATGAACTTTTACCTCTTCATGATATGAATTTGAATATTCTTAACACGATTTTTTTTTTTTTAATGAACAAACCTTCAAGTGTGTTCCTTCAAGTCTAGGAATTAATAAAGTAATTATAACTAAATTAGTTTGTATAATTTTTATAGTCCTCTATTGATACTCTTCATCATATCATTAAGTATTAATGATTATTCGTGGTGCCATTTATTTTTTCTAATTTACTTACGGGGATAAACTTTTACAGAATTACTCAACAGAACTTAACAAACAATAACTTTATATTTTCTAGTTGAAGTCGTATTTGTAAATAAGATTTTATTTTTTTCTTGCTAATTATTATTTTTTTATCTGAAAACGAGAATCTACTCTTTTTTTTAATTGAAATTGTGCTTAAAACACAATTTTAATAAAAGAAATCGTGTTTAGGAAATATAATTTTAATTTAGTTAAAGAACAACAATATTTTTAAAATTTTATGTACTTTGATAAATCACGAAAGAAAATAAACTTAAATTATCTCACAAATAAAGATGATTCTACTCTCCCCTAGCTTAACAACTTACCCAGTTATATCGGTGTTTTAACTGTTATTGGACTTTCTTGTGAAAATATCACATCTGAGAAATTATATATGCTCCTAAGGTGCATATCAATTATTTTTTGTTTCGATTCTAAGTATATGAAAATGAGTTTTAAAGACGAATCCTACTTCTCAGAGATGTTTTTTTAAGATAAAATTATAACTTCAAATATTTTCTCAATATACTTGGAATAGGAACATTTTTAATTATTATCTTATGTAACTAGTATTATTTATTAATTTTTGTCTACTTAATTAGTAATTTTGTCACAAGACATATGTTGTATCTATATATTTTTTTACTCAATTGAATTTATGTTTTTATTTTTAACATAGTCTATGTGATATTTTATGTTAAATCAACATTAACACTTTGTAATGTGTAAGTGTGCGAATCTTTGATTTTCTTTTCTTCTTTTTATTTTCTCCTCCAAACTTCCAACACCTTCATTTATCATTTATAAGGAACCGGCTCATCTCATTTTATATTCCTAAATATCACTAAAAAATCTCCTTAAACACTTCATATACATCAATTATGAACTCAAATTTCAAATAGGTAATAACCAACAACATCATTAATAAAAATATTTAACTACAATCAAAGTTTGAACAACAATCAAAAATCATAAACCCCAAGGAAGTCGGAGAGAAACAAGAAAAGGGTGGTAAGCTATGATACACGAATACTTCAACTTGGATCACGTATTCGTGTCCGACACGTATCGTGTTACTTTAGGATACTTTAACAATAATTATCAATGAAGTATCTACTTTATAAAGTCATAATACACTACGATAAAATCTTTGAATAGTGAACAATTTTAATGATAAAAAATAATTAGTCACTATATTGATAATTAAAATAGTTCTAAAAAATTATAATTAGTCTCTAAATTGATAATTAAAATAATTTCAATTATGAATTGGTTTTTAAATTGGTCACTAACATTAGCTACCAGTTTTTGACTACTAAAATAATTGTTCTCTAATTAAAATTTTTGGATTCACACATTAATAATCATATATTTATTATATTTGTAAAATTATTGTACATTTTTCAATATTTATATATAGTGTATCTATCACGTATCGTATCCTATTATTTTGAAAATAAATGTATCAGCGTATCGGATACATATCATATTCGATACACATATCGTATCTGTGCATCATAGGTAGAAGAGGCAAAAAAAAAATAGGAAAAAATGATGGGTGGAAAAGAGAAAGAAAGGGAAAAATGGTGGTAGGAGAAAATAACATAAAAAACAAGAGAGATTTCAAAAATAAAATATAATTCAAATTTTTTACCCGTGACACTTAACAAATAACTTTAACTTCAATCTAACAAAAGAGTTAATATTGTCTCTATCTAAAAATAATAGTCTCGATTAATATTAAAACAAAAACAAATGAATTATAGATTTAGAACTAAGGTACTAATTAAACTTTTAGTTTTTATCATTTTAATCTCTAAAATATTAAAAAGAGTATTGAATGGTGGGTTTGAGATGATGACCCAATCTCCACGGATATATAAGCTTGAGTGAATGGCCACCGTAAAATTTGGGCTTCATATCATATTGAAGCAAGTGTTGTGTGTTTGTTTGGAATGTGTCCCAATAGATACCAAAATCTAACGCATAGATAATAAATGAGTGCCTATCTAATACTTTCCACCTTTAGTGGACACCTCTTCACGCATAATACGCCAAGAAAAAAAAAAGATAGAATGAATAATTTATATTTTGGTTAAATATGTTTTTGGTCCCTTAACTTTTAGTGAATTTTAAAATTAGTCAATTTTGAAACTTTTGATCAATTTAGTAATTTATCTTTCGAAATATGTGGATTTAGTCTTATTAATCAAATTTTGTTAGATTTATTTGATATTTCGTATTGTACTGCATTTCATGATTGTATTTGAGTTGTTTATAATATTTGACACATTTTTACTTTAATGATAAATCAAATACTATTATGAAACACACTTCAAATGTCAAATAAACTTAACAAAATTTGATTAAAATAACCAAATTCACGTATTTTGAATAATGAATGACTAAATTGGTCAAAAGCTTCAAAATTGACTAATTCCAAAATTCACTGAAAGTTAAGGGACCAAAAACATATTTAACCTTTTATACTTTTATGTTATAAAAATTTTAATAATGAAAATTTGTGTTATTAAATCAATTAATTAAATAAAGTATTAAAAAATGAAAGTGAGAATAACATGAATAATGTTTTGTTGCAATTAGTTTTGGGATAATATATAGTTATTTTCTTAAAGCTCTCTAAAAATATTATTTAACCCAAATAAGTTACGTTAGATTTACAGAAATAGTTTGAGTGGGGAGATACAACACTAATGAGACCACATAAGACATTCATATCACTCTCAATCCAAAACCTTAAGACAATAGATTGATGGATCGTGTTTTACTTTCTCATTTCTAACTAATGTGAGATTTAGACTCAAAGTTAGATTTCTAACAAGTTAAACTAAACCTACTCATTATTTTAACCCCATTTCATAAATTGCAGAAAAATTATGTTGTTAAAAACTCAATTCTTGTATTTATAAGGATAGATAGAATTAATTTACAGGAAAATTGAGTTAGAACTCAATTCCCTCGTTTAAAATTCTTAGCAAACTTTGTATAACTATATCTAAAGTTATTTAATATATAAAACAACATTCTATATTAATATAAACACAAAAATTCCTCGTACGATTACTCAATTAGATATCATTACTTTACTAGGAAAGAAAAAAAAAAACAGAGCAGGACAACAACTACTTAAAAGTTAAAGTACTGTAATGATTTGTCAATCTATGATTAACATTAATTTTGTTTCAAAATATTTAGTAGGTTTATATTATTTAGGTGTTGAGATCAAGAAAATTTGAATATCTTTTGTTTTTTTCTAATTCTTTGAAAGATAGTTGAAGAACAAAATTTTACATGAGCAGATTTTGAAACTGATAATATTTCATATACGGCAATAAAACAATCTAATATTTTATATTTATAGTAATGATTTAATACTTTTTTATTTAACGTGGTTTTTGTTATTAATTAAAGTTGTTTAGAGATGATGAATTAAAGTTTATAAATACAATTAGCCATTCTTTTTACGCATTCTCTTTACCCGTTTATTATTAAATCTCAAAGATAAAATAAGAGGAGCGATATTAATGTTGACCTAACATAAAAAATCATTTTTTTAAAATTTAAAGACCACATTAAATAAAAAATATTGAAATCACAAAAATAAATAAATAAAATATTAAATACTACAAAATATAAATTGATATATTTGTCGTATTTGTTTCCTCATTATCCTGTAGTTTGCAATTTGCTGTCATAGCTAACATAATCATTAAAATATCCCGTTTTTGAGATTTGCTTTGTATAAAGATAACTTAATCACAATCAATACGCATTCCCATATAAAGATTATATCACTATTCGACCCAATAAAAATGTTAATCTATTTTTTTACCCATTTTAATTTATTATTTTAATCACTATTAAATCATCACATTATTCAAAAAATATTAAAATAAATTATCTAATTGAAATAATAAATTAAAAAAATAAAAAAAAATAGTTAAAATATAAAATTAGTGGAAGACAATTTCAATGATGAAAAAACAAACTAATAATAAATCTGAACATAGTATAGAGTGAAATGAAGAGAGAAGAAGTAACAGAGAAGTGATGACTCATGATTATGTTCTTAATTTAACATCAATTCAACTCAACCGGCCCTACCCTACAAACCTAAAAGTAAAAGACATTACATCATAAAACCAAAAGAGTAGAAACCTGGCCGGAATATTCTCTCTCCGTCGCCTGAAACCACCGTCGTCTACCTCGTTCGATGCTTGGCGGGTTTAGTCCGCTGCGCCTTGTTGTGGTCCCGTGGCGGTGCTTTTCCAAACGCGGCGCAGAAGCCGCATGCAGAGAGTCTGGGAGACGGAGGCTCGATCGCCGGCGAGACTTTTCCGGTGCGGTAGGCGCGCGTTCCGCCGTTGGAGCGGGTTCTCTGGAGGGGCGGCGCTGGTTGAAGTTGAAGGTCTTTAATCTCATCGGTGTCGTTGTTGTCGTCGTTGTTTTGGTGTTGGTTGTTGACTTTGTTCAATTCCTCTGATAAGAACCTATCGTCCCAAACAAAGCCAGAAGAACCCTGCCTCCTGAAGGACACTGCAGATCTTTGAAGACCAGCCATGGCGGCGAGAGTAAGGAATTATGAATTTTTGTTGTAGCTACTTAGCTCTACTTCGGAGCAATACCCACCATCAATCTCTCTTTTAACTCTTCATCTGTTTTTTTGTGTTGTGTTCGCTATGTATCACTTTTTCTTCACTATGCGCATAATAAATAAATGAGAGAGGCAGTTGGTGAAGGTGAAGAAAATGGTTAAAAGTGGTTAATAGGAGTGTCCTATTAAGCCATATCCAACTCAATGTCTCCTCTCCTCCCATTTTTTTATTGTTTTTTAATTATATTATTATATTATTGAGTATACAAAAGATAGGTATGAAAGTTGAATTTCTTTTACTTGTACGCGGAAGAGATTTTAATAATTCCAATAAATTAAAATATATAGTAATTTTGAATTTTTTATTTATTAAATAATTAGATTTGATTAAATAATTGAAATATTTTATTTTTTAATTCTTTTATCTGAGTCGATTTGTTCCGAAATTTAATGGAATTAATTCGTGAATTTAATGGAATTAATTCGTCTTAATTTTTGGTTCACACAATTCAATTTTTGAAAATTTTCAATTTTCTTTGTTTGAGTGCATTTCAAAATATAATATTTTAATTATTTAAAATATTATTTTAAAATTTTTTATTTCAAATTTTTTTTAATTTTCTCATTCAAACATGCCAAAATTTTTTTAAAAGAATTTTAAATTATTCAAATACATAAATTACCAACTTATATTGTCACCATTACTGAAATTTTTGGTGTTGTTTACTCATTGTGTTTTTTAAATTCCAACATCTAGTCATATAGATAACATAATCCGATCAATTATTATAACCCAATCATATTGGAAATATTGTTTATTTTAAAACATAATTTTTATTAAAATTTTATCTTTAGAAAAAAAACTTTAAAATATATTTTAAAGATGATTGGATAGAGTGGAACAACTTTATTTTGAATATTCATTGAGAAGAAAGGAAAAAATTAATCAAAAATTTGTATTAAAGATTTCATGTCAATTATAAATAAGACAAGTTTACATCATATAAATATGTACAAAGTTAATTTTATAAGATCAAGTTAGATTTTAAGTTCATTTCTTAACGTAGTACCATAATCATGATTAAAATCTATTGTAACAAAAGAATTTGTTTATTTAATTTATTGTTCTATCTTTTATCATGATAGTACTATTGAACTATCTTTTAATTTTTAATTTCATGTTCAAGATATATAAAATTTAAAATTCATTTTTTAATATTTTTGATATTATAAATAATTTTAGTGGTAAATAATGATTGAAAATAATATACGAAGATTTTTAAAGATCGTGCATGTAAAGACCCTTAAAAAGGTATAGACACTAATTAATATAGGAAGTTGAATAATAAATGGTGGAGGCAAAAGCTTGAATGTATATTTGGATATATTAATTAAAGAATTGTTAATTAATGGTTTATTTGGGGTGGTGGTTGTGTAAATTAGAAATATAAAAAAAAAAAAATGATGGGCATTGTGACTTTGTGCGCAACTTGGCATGACACACGGGGTGTTAGGTCCACCAAGTGAGTGAGTGTGTGCACACTAACTCCACCGGCCTGTCATATCATAATCACTCAATAAATCAAACAAACAAAACGCAATTCACGTCCTTGTCTCCTAACAAAGCCTTACCACTAATTATTTTCTATTTCCAACTCATCTTACATTATTTAATATATTATTAACTACGGATTTTAATATTTATCTGTTCATGTATAAAATGATATAATGTTGTAGTAGTCACTTTTTGCCTAATGTTATATACTTTGCACGTATAGGAAATATTGACTTAAAAAAAGACTTGTTAGAACTTATAGATGAAATGGAGTAAAAAAAAGAGAAAATGTAAATAAATTACAAATTCTTTGAAGCGACAAAATTATCGGCAAATAATACAAATTCTTCGAGTTACAAAATTATAAGTAAATTGCAAATTATTTAAAGTAACAAATTTATAAATAAAATGAAGTAGAAAAGATTGCATACCTTTTAAAGTTTTTTTTAGTTGCTGATATAAAGAATACTGAAAAAAAGTTAAATAGATCGGACAAAGAAACAAAATTATAAACAATAGAAATCCAAAGAGACGAAAATGGGAAGATTTCTTGACTATTGTCACTTTTCATGATCTTAGTTCGTATGTTACCTAGCACTGTTCAAAAGTTAATTAAATTAGAAAATTTAAAAGTAACAGAATTATAAGAAGAGGAAAAAATTAATTCCGCGAGTTACGGAATAACGATAAAATAAATTATAAATTATTCCAAGACAAATTTATGTACCCACAATGTATTCGCACGCGTCTAATAATCCAACCGAGGATAACTAAGAAAAAATCAACGATGATGATAATTCACTTACACTTCCTTCTAATATATCTACCCGAACATGATTCACCAAGACAACCAAGAAGACAAGAAAAGAAGACCATATAACACGTCTCATAGATAATTTGTTTAGCATTCCCTTGTAAAAACAAAGCCATTGTACAAATTTACTTTTCATTTAAATTTTTCATTTAATTCAACAATCTTATTTCTTTTAGTTACTCATATTTTTTACACAACAAAATAAAGACACTTAAAAAAAATAAATTAAAACCAAAATATACATATACAAACCAAACTATTAAAACATAGTAAATTTAATGTCACGATCTTAAATAAAGGAATATAGACATATGTAATGGATTATCAAATATCTTCAACGAAATAACATAATATACTATTTTAATAAATTACTTATTAAATAGTTTGTTAAATAATTGATTAAAAAATTGTTTAATAAATAAATTATGTACTGAATACACTGTGACATAAATTGTTACACAAATTAATAAAAATGTATTACTTTATTTAATTTAACACTATTAAACAAATCAGTGTATTTTTTTATTTAATTTCTTTTATTAACATATATTAATGAATAGTTTAATATTAAATAGTTGTTCACATAAATAAAAAAATGTTACAAATATTGTTAGATAAATTAAACTAGTTATTAAATAATTTATTACATGATTTTGTTTCATATTTTTTCCAGCCAATTTTTAAAATTTTATTTTCTTATACAAAATATATATATATATATATATATATATATATATATATATTAAATTTTGAAATTC
>Ga0209589_1002840_pt1 | contig 30200 bp, 13 predicted proteins | sample CowpeawhiteBW_FD_187525 | JGI IMG/M metagenome (GOLD analysis project Ga0209589, IMG submission 187525) | Root nodule microbial communities of legume samples collected from California USA - Cow pea white BW (SPAdes) (version 2) | ecosystem: Host-associated > Plants > Roots > Nodule | place: USA...
TTTTATAAAAATATCTTTTATATATATATATATATATATATATATATATATATATATGTGTGTGTGTGTGTGTACTAGGATTTAAGTATGATATGAATTAGGAATTTAAATAAATTTATGCGTTATATTAAATTTTAAACCAAAAAATGAAATCTTAATAGGACTCTATCAAATAGAGTGAGTTGAGTGTTATTTTACGATTTATTAGCTAACACTATCCTCTAAATCAAAAGTTAACAATGAAGTATAATTTTATTTTTTGTTGGTCATTTTTCTTTCTTATTATTAATAGTATTGTTATTATAATTATTATCAGTATTAATAGTCTTAACAATTTTAGTGTTTTTATTTTATACGGGACCAAAGTTTACAATAACAAATTTTAATTATATAACACTATTATTCTTTTATATATTAATTATTATATCAATTTTAAAATGTAACACAAATAAATTCATATACAAATAAAAATATAGACCCGCGTAGACACGGGTATCATGCTAGTTTACTTCAAAAAATTTATCATAGCACGAACACCGTGAAATACGTACAAAATTAGGTAGAAAACAAAAATAGTTAATTCAGGACTAACTTCTTTTGCAAAATTTCTACATATTTGGGATTTAATTTTGCAGTTCTCTCCTACACAAGCGTCTCTTGACCGAAAGAAACAGACTAGGACACTTTTTTCTGATTTTGAAGACAAGTAGTGTCTTAAAAAGAAAAAAAAAACAAAAACAAAAATTAACACTTTCTATTCTGGTCTTAACACCACAGCATGAGGTCTGATCCAGAGAGAGTAGTGGATGAAGATGATGATGAGGTGTCGCCCATCGAGGAGGTTAGGCTCACGGTGTCCAACACCGATGACCCGACCCAACCCTTATGGACCTTCCGGACGTGGTTCCTGGGTCTTCTCTCGTGCTCCCTGCTCTCCTTCCTCAATCCGATATTAACCTATCGCTCCGCAACTTTGGTCGTGAATCAGATTTCCAATCTGGTCATAACCTTCCCTCTTGGCCACTTCATGGCGGCGGTTTTACCCACCACCAAGTTCACAATCCCAGGGTTCGGGTCCAGGTCCTTCTCTTTCAACCCGGGTCCGTTTAACATGAAGGAGCACGTCCTCATCGCCATGTTCGCCAACGCTGGCAGCGCATTCGGAGCTAGGTCGCCCTTCGTCGTGTATATGGTTAACATTATAAAAGTCTTCTACAAACGCAACATCTCTTTTACTACTTCCTGGCTACTCATCCTCACAACCCAGGTTCTTTTCTCTTCGCTTCCACTTCCTTCATCATCTTACACCCTCATTAATTTTATTTAAAACATGTATACACAAAGTTTCTCCAAAGGAAAATTATAGATTAACAATTTTTTTTTTACAAAATTTGACAAATTACCTATTTATGTAAAAAAAAAATTACTTTATTTTACTTAAAAATAAAAAATTAATCAATTTCAATAAACTTTATAAAAAACAAATTTCCTTCACCAAAATATATTAAACTCTTTTCTGGAGATAATATTAACTTCCATCTCCCAGATCCAAAAGTTATTATATCTCAATCTAATATTTTTAATACTTCTTACGTCAATATTAGGACTTCGTTGTAATTTGTATCCCAAAATAAAAGATTTTTGTTTTAAATTATCTTCAATAACGTATTTTTCTTTTATGACGTATCTATGAGAAAATTTATAGATTGTAGATTTAAGAAATCTTTACGATATTGGTGTCATTTAAAAATCAATTTATTGAAATAGATACAATTTTTTTTACAAAATTATAAAAATAGATAAATTACTTGCATGCATAATTTTATTTAGAAAAAAATGGTACTTTAAAAAATTTCTTTGCTTTGATAATTTCGTTTCCAAATTATACTAAATTAGTAAATACCTATAAATTTAAAATGTATCTTTTTATAAAAAAAATTGATGTAAAATTTAAAATTTGATTCTCAGCTAAGATTTGAAATTATGAAAATAAAAAATTGTATTAAAACTATTCATAGTAAAAACAATGTTAATTAATTAATTAAAACGACATGTAAGAGTTGTAATAAAGTAATAATTGTAATGAAGTTTAAAAAATGACATGTTAATGTAACAAATAGATCAGGACATCGTATATATTAGGCAAGTAATATCTAACGGATGAAATGAAATATAATATCAAGTTTTACTTTACGTTTTTGTCAGCGATTTTGTTTTTATCAGTAACCATTTTGATAATATCATTTTATTTTGTGGTTTAAATTTTAATTTTGTTATCAAATATTAAGTTCTTACTCTATTAATTTTTTTTTATCTTTTATAATTTTATACTCTTTTTTATTAGAATAAAAGAATTGAAAAATCGTCTTTGGATTTTTTAGCAAAGAAATAAAAAAAGTAGGTTTCTTTGTATAAAACAATAAAAATTATAAAAAAGCATAAAAAATATTTTTTATTATTTTAAAACTACAACTATAGTAAAATTTGCAGAATTTTTTTGTAAAAAAGAAATTAAATTTTATAATTTCAAGTTGTTTTGCATAAAATTTCGTATACTAGAATGATGATATAGAATTGATAAACAAATATTTTGAAAATGTGTAAAATAGGCTACATAAAAAATTATATTAAAATAATTATAATAGTAACTTGAATACATTATGACTATAAAGTTATCCGTGACAATAATTTCTAAATAATATATTATTTATGATTTTTTAATAACTAAAAATTTGGAATTTAAAATGATTAATAATTAAGGAATAAATAACTTAAAAGTATTATAAAAACTATTAAACGATGTAGTATGAATAAAAATATAAATAATTTTTAGTAATCACACATGAGATATATAAGTTTATAAAATTCAAATACCTATTTATTACTGTATAAATTTTCATTATAATTATAAACAAGCTTTATATTCATCTTTTCTAATTTACGATTTTACGGTGTATCTGCAGATGCTAGGATATGGATGGGCCGGGCTAATGAGAAAATATGTAGTGGAACCAGCCCATATGTGGTGGCCCGACACCCTTGTCCAAGTCTCACTTTTGCGGTAAGTAAATTTATTTTCATATTTTGATTTTCATTTACTCAAGTTTTGCTCATATACTAATTAGCCGAGGAGGTTTTAGCTAAATACTGAGAAAAAAAAATTAAGATTACCAAAATAATTATACAACAAATTTTGAAGTACCAAATATATATATATATATATATATATATATAATTGAGAAGCCAAAACCTTCCTAAAAGTTAAAAAGTTTCACCATTATGTTAGCTTGAATTATCTGACTCAAGGATAAAATTAAAATATGAATTGATTGTATTTTTATGCACTTTTTATATTTCACTAGTTTCCCTTAATTAACATATATGTTAAAGAGTAAATGAGAATATTAAGAATATAATTATGTATAAAGTCACAAGAAAATTATGAATAAATGAAAGAGGACAATAACTAAAAGAAAAAGTTAACTAGCAAAATGTAATAATATGAAGTTTAAAAAAGTAATAACATTGGATTGGTTGTATTAAAATTTAATAAATGTAAAAATTAAATTAATTATAGTTTGTATTTAGGTAGAAAAATATGTTGCACATCGAATAAAAATTCCTGGCTAATAAAATACTTTTTAAATACGCATGCGTTTTTAATCCATCGACATAGTAAATGCTAATACAGAACTGGATATATTTTTATGACAGACAAATCCTAAACACTTACCATACACAATTTATTTTAAGAATAGGGAGAAAAATAGGTTATTTATTTATCCAACATGAGTCAATGACTTGGCATCAAGCTGTGATTAAATTTAAATGGGATTATTTTAGAAAGCAAACCACTAAACCACGTTTATATTTTTATAAATTCTATTTAGTAAAAAAAATCAAGTTTCTACCACAACATTACATATATTCGTTCATCTTGTGAATGATTACATAAAAGTTTGTTTGTATGCAGAGCATTCCATGAGAAAGACGAGCATCGAATTCCACGCACAAAGTTTTTCTTTTTTGCACTACTGTTCTGTTTATCGTGGTACACGATCCCTGGATTCTTCTTCACAACACTCTCAAGCATTTCATGGGTGTGTTGGATATTCCCCAAATCAGTTATAGCTCAAAAGATAGGGTCGGGCATGAGCGGTTTTGGAGTTGGAGCCCTCACACTTGACTGGGCTACTGTGGCATCATTCTTGCTGAGCCCTCTTGTCTCACCCTTCTTTGCCATTGTCAATGTTTTTGTGGGTTATGCATCAGTAGTGTATGTTGTTATTCCTATGGCATACTGGGGCCTCAATGTCTACAACGCCGATAGGTTTCCCATTTTTTCCTCACTCTTATTTACAGCCCATGGTCAAGAGTACAACATATCTGCTGTTTTAGACAATCGTTCTGAGTTAAATGTTGCAGAGTATGAAAAACAAGGTAGAATTCATCTCAGTCTGTCTTTCGCCCTCACTTATGGCTTTGGATTTGCCACCATAGCATCCACCGTCACGCATGTCTTCTGCTTCTATGGAAGGTAATGCCACTCACATTATTTTGCTATAATAATTTAGTAAGACGATAGTAAAGAAGACTGTTTAACATTCTGGAATAAACAAGCATAAAATGTTCTAAATTCTATTTTCCTTTTTGGTGTGATTTATAATATGCTAAGGTCCATTTTACATTTGCTTTATTTGATGATATTTCAAAGGTGATGTGTATTTAATATTTAAAAAAATAATTTGTTTTCAGCTTTTATTAAAGATTGAGACATCTTTTTACACTATGAAAATATATCTAAGGTAAGTAAAAAAAAAAAATACATCTTTTTCATATCATCTATCTATCATGCTCAATCAATGTCACAAAAGTCATTAATGCTTCAGTATATTTTATTTTATAACTCAACAAGAAGCCATGAATACATTTTAATGACTTGGATCACATATGAACTGAGAAAATAAACTTGGTATACATTTTCTTTCTTCCATCTTCTTTCTTGAGTTTTTCGCTCACAACTAGTTCTGTATCATTGAATTACACCAGAACATCCTAAACTTTTTTTATTTTTTCTCATCATATTTCTTTTGATAAATAAAGACCCTATCATTCTCTTAGCATATTTCTCATCCAAGAAAATGATGCAACAGAAGTGGATTGTCCATCTCATTTATCTTCCAAATTCGAATTGTTTCTAGTTAAAGTCAAGTCGTCCAGAATGTAGCAATTCAAATATCATTTTAAACCCTGTTGTTTAATGGACAAGGTAGGCTCATTTTTCTCTCCTTGAAACATTTCTTTATAAAATAGATGTCAATATTGTTATACCGTTCTTGGAGCTTATTTTAATTCATAAAGAACTTTCATTGATTATAAATCTTTCTTTCTGGGTTTTTAGTTACAAATTTCTGAGGATACTCAACATAAACGTCTTCTTTCAATTCATCATTAAAAATGCTGATTTTGTTGCAAATTGAAATAATTTCCACCTATTTATTTTGTTATGGAGCACCTTCAATTGGCTTGCCGTATATTTATCTTTTTGGTCTCTCGGCTATTTGATTCAAAAAATTATTTATGTTGATGTACAAGTTGATATGCAGGGAGATTATGCAGCGTTATCGCGCACCTTCCGAAAGCAACGAAGATATCCACGCAAAAATGATGAGAAGATACAAAGACATACCTTCGTGGTGGTTTCACTCATTGTTGGTTGTGACACTTGTGGTTTCTCTAGCACTATGCATATTTCGAAATGACCAGGTTCAGATGCCCTGGTGGGGACTTTTATTAGCTGGAGCTCTAGCTTTGGGATTTACCCTCCCCGTTAGCATCATCACTGCCACCACAAACCACCAGGTTAAACTCTGCAGCGTTTGCTCGCTATTGAACGATAGGACATGCATGCACCAACTCTATCTTAAGCACAAACTTAACTTTCAAACATAAACTAAATGACTAGGGAAGGAATAGATCGGGCTCCTTGCCAAATGGTAATAGGGAGTTCTAGATTGGTTCAAATACTAAGGTAAAAGATTAAGTTTTTAGATAAATAGATTTCATTCATTTTAACACTCATCCACTAAGCTATATGAATGTGTATATTTTTATCTAATGATTTTCGTTTCTATCTGAACTGTAGTGGGCTAGTTAGAAGCTTGATATTTTGATGTGTCTTTATGCAAAACTATTGAGTGACATCCTCTAAAATAATTCTTAACTTCAATTCCGTCCTCAGTGACTATTTTTGAATCTAAAAACAGTGAAAGGTGGAGTTGGATATATTCACGGGTCACAAAATCTAAAGTTCTGACTTTGCTGTCTTGTGTTATGTGTTCAGGCAACAGGGTTTAATATATTCACCGAGTATGTCTTTGGTTTTATTTACCCCGGAAAGCCAATAGCAAATATATGCTTCAAAACTTACGGTTACGTCAGCATGGCTCAGGCTATCTCTTTCCTCAGTGATTTCAAACTTGGGCACTACATGAAAATCCCCCCAAGATCAATGTTCTTAGTTCAGGTATATTCTTAATACGGAAGTCCACTTGTCTTTATTTACTTACTATGGTCTAATAAAAAGTATGATGCCCAAGTCAAGTCAATTATGAGGACTTACATAGACCCTTTAGTAAAATAAATCTTAATTGCTGTATTTGTGGTTGTTTTCCTTAACATCCAAACACAGCATGCATATCACAGAAGTTTCTATTAGGTATTTTGATGCTCCATTGGTCGATCTGAAGAAGAAATAATTACATATGTCGAAGTAGGTTCAAAGGAGGGAAAATAGAGAGATACATCTCTCCTTATATGCTAACCTATAGATATATTACATTTCTGTGGCTTTTGATGCACTTAATCTGTGTATGTATTTATGCATAGTTCATAGGTACAATGCTTGCGGGAACTATTAACATTTGGGTAGCATGGTGGTTGTTGAACTCCATCAAGAACATATGTCGTGATGATCTCCTTTCCGCAGACAGTCCCTGGACGTGCCCGATTGACGGTTTATTCTTTGATGCATCAGTTATTTGGGGTCTTGTGGGACCGACGCGAATCTTTGGTTGGGAAGGAAAATACAGTGCAATGAATTGGTTTTTCCTTGTAGGTGCATTAGGACCCATAATTGTTTGGGTATTGCACAAAGCATTTCCAAAACACTCTTGGATTCCACTGATCAACCTCCCGGTTCTGTTTGGAGCAACTGCAATGATGCCGCCAGCTACAACATTGAACTACAATTCCTGGATTTTGGTAGGAACAATTTTCAACTTTTTTATCTTTCGTTACAGAAAAAAATGGTGGCAGAGGTACAACTATGTTCTGTCAGCGGCACTCGACAGTGGGGTTGCTTTTATGACCATCATACTCTACTCATTGGGTTTGGAAATTAAGAGTCCAAATTGGTGGGGAAATGATGGTGAACATTGTCCACTTGCAGCTTGCCCTACGACAAAAGGCATAATCCTTGATGGTTGCCCTACGAATCAATGATATGTCTCTGTAGTGGTTTTGCTACAACTAGACCCTGAAAAAACAAGTAGTAAAGTGCATTAATTTTAAGTTTTATACACCTTTTCTAATTTTTATTACTCTTGGTATAAAAGACATAATCAAACATTCATACTAATGATTGTATAACTAATAATAATAATAATAATAATAATAATTATTATTATTATTATTATTATTATAGTTAAATATATTTTTTTCCATTAATTTGGAGCGAAAATTAAAATGGTCCTTCTTTGAAATTTACAAATAAAATTAATTAATTTAAATTTTATTAAGAAAATGATCATACAGTCAAATATAATTTTGTAAATATGTTAGGGTTAAAAACAACAAAAGAGTATAAAAATTACAATTAAAAATCTTTTAAGTATAATTTACTCTCTCACCTAATCAATATATATAAAAAAATTCTGTGTAAAACAAAATTGAAAAAGATATATAAAAAATTATAATTTACTCTCACCTAATAAATATGTAAAAACTTATATTGAAAAACACTTTTGGTAAAGGTTCAAATGTGTCCAAAAGCACACATTAGAATAGGTAAATAATTATCTCATTTCAGTTAATTTCAATTTATAACATGTTTGAATTTTTTTTTATAGACGTTTATAAAGGAAATAATAAGAACAAAATAATAATTATAAGAGAAATGCGTTCTGCATACTCAATTTAAAAGTGTTTATTATTTATGAAAAGGTTGTTCTTCTTTTTCTTCCAGATACTTTTATATATATATATATATATATATATATATATATATATATATATCATCTTACATTATTCTACAAAATTTAACGTGCAGCCCAACGAGAGTTATTAAAATTCAGTCCACCTTAAAACTCATTTGCAAGCTTCAACAAAAGTCCAGTCAAATTTAGCTCACAAAGATGAATATTAAAATCTACCTTTTAAGTTCTTTACTACTACTTGTTCTAATAACTTATTCCAATTAAATCGCCACTTGAAAACCCTTCAAACAAACAAACACCCCAACTTGATCCATTGACAAAAATTAAACTATGAATCAAAATGTCAAATTGAGGCAATTTTTATTTGTATATAAGATAATAGTGCATACAATAATTACCCATCCTATTCAACTAATGGTTAGACATTGCCATTTCAATTTTTTTTTCATTAAATAAATTGTGTTGTAACATTTAGTAAATTTTTTTTTGAGTAAGTTACATAAATATTTGATGAGATTTTCATGAATAATTGTTTTCAAGAAAACATTACACCGTCTTTTCACATCACAAATTACTTAAGTTTTTAAACATTTACATCTACACTTTCTGAATAATTCTGGGTAGAGAGACACAGTATAATAATGGTGATTTTTTTTTGAAGTATGCATGTAATTCAGTGTACACTGATTAATTGATTAACGTTAGTAAGAACATGTCTCCTTTAAGGAAGTTAAGCTTTTTGATATATAAAAAATTAATTTTAAAATATTTATTATATTTTTATTCTTATTTGTTGATAAAAATAAAATTAATGCTTAAAACTTATCCAAATCATTTTAAATGGGATAAGATTAAATTAAAAGGACGCTAAATATTAGGTTAAAATTCAAAATAATAAAATTAATTATTCAGATTTAAAATAAATATATATTTTTAGTTTTGTGTTTTTATAGAATGATATTATTTCTATTGCATAATCTCATATTGTTTAAAAATTTATGTTTAAAATAGGTTACATATATCTTATTCTTTTCACTCTAAAACGTTTTTTCAGATGTGACGTTTGAAAATTTCCCTTAAACCGTATGGATGGTGATGACGATTCTATCGATCTAAATAAAAACTTAATTCAATACAAAAATATTGAATCACACCCTTAATATAATGATAAATTACTTATTAAGATTCCTATTTATTTATACATGTATTAATATTATATAACTGTAACGAATAGGTTTGTTTAATCGTGCAATTATTTATTTATTTTAAAAGTAATATATTTTCAAAAAATGTATTTGTATTTGTTATCAGATAATCTATAATCTAGCGTCAGTATAAATTTTATAACAACTTTAATATTTTATTAAGTACTTATATATTTCATATTTTTTACATTTTGAACTTAAAATTTTTATTTACAATTAGTATGATATTTTAAAATACAATAATAGAAGTAAATACCACTTTGTTGAAATATGAGTGTATATTATCTATTAATAACATAAGAGTATGAATATTATTTATTGAGAATATTAATTTAAAAACTGATATAAATATCATTTTACTACAAAACTATAAAAAAAGTAAACTGTTTATTTAAAACTAAAAAAGGAATTTAGAATAAGGTCTGAAAGAGTTAGATACAATTTCTGATGTTTAGTATAATTTCCGAACTTTACATTGGGGCGCGCGCACACACAAAAAATATATATATATATATATATATATATATATATATATATATATATATATAATATGATTAAATATGGTTATGATTCTTTAATTTTTAACTTTTAGTAAGTTTTGAAATTAGTCAATTTTAAAATTTTGGACTAATTTAGTTTTAATTTTTAAAATATATGAATTTAATTTTTTAATTAAATTTTGTTAAATTTATTTGATATTTCAAATATTTTTCATAATAATATTTAATTTAATATTAAAGTAAAAATATGTTAAATAATATAAATAACTCAAATATAATTCTTAAATACGTAAGAAATATCAAATAAATCTAACAAAATTTAAGTAAAAAGACTAAATTTATGTTTTAGAAAATGAATGAGTAAGTTTGTGTAAAATTTCGAAAGAAACTAATTATAAAATTCCATATTTAACTCTATATATAATTTACGCTCCTTATCAACATCTTGATGGTTAAGTAGTGAAAAGAGAAGTGGAAGATGGATAAGGAAAAGGAATATTTGTCTTCTTAAATGCACAGATATTAATAATTTGTAACCATAGGAGGTTGCCAAAGCTACAGGAATTATGCTCAAGTTGTCCACTTCCTGGTGCCAAAAAGACAAAGAAGAACCCTACTTCCTTGCCTCTTTATCGAAGCACGTTCACTACCTACACAACTTATATTCCAACTTTTCTCCACACTAGCCTTTTTCTAAAGTTCAAACTTCATCAGTGGTTTTATACTTCATATACAATGCACCCTATATAAACCGAACATGCTGTAGGTTATCTATGTGGAAAATTATATTGATATTTTAAAAATTAAATTTTGACAAAAAAATATGAAGTCATTAAAAAAATATTATTTCAAATTTTAAGAAAAAATTGTTAAAATTTAATTATTAAAATATATTTTTCTATTTATATTTAGATAAATGTAACTTTTATCATAAAAATGATATGATTTCCGTGTTTTATATTATTTTTTTAATAAATTTTCAAGTAATAATAAATTATTAAAGAACTTTAAAATATTTAAATAATTAATATGTTAAAATTCTTAATGATACTTGGTTATCTTATTTGGATGTTAAACATGAGAAAATTAATCATGTTATATGTCTTATGATAAGTTTTCTGAATTCTTGGTTATGTATTTATTTTTAGACTTTGCTAGAAATTAATTTTAGTGTCAATATAGAGTAAACTGCACTTGTGGAGTTTACCAAGTACACATACTGCAAAAAGCCAGTATATAATATAGAAGATATGAATGTAATTAATTTCGAATCATATTCAACCTATTTATAAGTTATCGTGAAAAAAAATTCTACAAGACAATTGTTCGTCTTACTCGTATTTATTTGAAAATTCTAAATACAAACTTATTTTTGTGTCCATTCATCTATTAATTTTAAAATTTTGATATTTCTTAATAGTCTTTTCTTAATCTATTTGTTTTCTTCAATTAATTTAATATTAAAAAATAATATATTTATTATTTAATATTAATAAGTAATATTTTTTATATTTTCATAAATAATAACTTTACAGTCATTTAAAATTAAAATGACAAAATTAATTTATAAAAATAATTTGTAAAGATCTAAAGAAACTGTAATCTATATAATCTATCTATCTATCTATCTATCTATAATAATAATAATAATAATAATAAAGGGGATTCCTCTTTTTGTGTCCACATTTCATAATACCTGTTTTATCCTTAATTATTTTAAAAATTAGTTATTTTATAAATAATTTACTTTTAATCATTTTTTTACAAATCTCTTTTCAAATCTCTTTTGTCTTAAGTCATTATTTAAATTTTCTTTTTACATATTTTTTTTTAAATTTTATATTTAACAACTATTTTAAAAATTATATATTTGTTATTGATCTTAAATTTCTTGAAAATTAATGTATATCTTCTATAACAATATATAAAGGGATTCCCCTTTTTGTGTCCACTTTTCAAAATACCGATTTTACTCTTTAAATATAATAATTTATTAAATTTTTAAAAATTGACCGTTACTTTAATAAACTTTTTTATAAAATCATATATCTCTATTTCTTCTCTTCTTCTTTATTTATTAATGGTTATTCTTTTATCTGTCCTGATATATTTCACTTTATTTTTAATAAATATAATTTTAATATATATATTTACTTAATAACATTATAATATTATCACTACTAATATAATATTACGTATATTAAAAAAATATACACATAGGCGCTATCGTGTTACGCTAGTAATAATAAAGGGAATTCCTCTTTTTGTGTCCACATTTCATAATACCTGTTTTACCTTTAATTATTTTAAAAATTAATTATTTTATAAAAAATTTACAAATCTCTTTTAAAATCTCTTTTGTCTTAAATTATTATTTAAATTTTCTTTTTACATATCTTATTTTTTTATTTATTTTATATTTAAAAACTATTTTAAAAATTATATATTTATTATTGATCTTAAATTTCTTAAAAATTAAAAAATACAAATACACAGGCGCGACAACGCCTGTGTGTTCGCTAGTTAATTTTAATGCAAATACAATATTACAATAATTTATTGATTTAAAAAATAGAAATAAAATATTTATCTTATTTATATCCAGTAGAATATATATTTTAATTACTTTAATATTTTAAAATAAAATTATTTAATTCAAAATATTTTATTATTTTTAATTATAATAATTAATATATTTTATTTTTACTGTTAAATTGGTAAAATATAAAGACAACAAAAAAATGGTTAAAAATTAGTAGTTAAACTGTTAGATATATTTTTGAGGAGGAGAAGCAAATAGTGAAATTTGCATTTGCATTGATTTAAAATATATTTAACCTATTAAATTAACAATGAATTGATCAGCAATCAACTTCCACTCAGTGTGTAACAGCTGTGCAGGGTCACCATTACCTTGCTGCAGAGAATTGTACCTCTCCAATAATTAATTATTAATTTAAGGTCTCTTAACTAAGATATTTTCTTCTCTCTCCACCACGTTCCGTTGTAATAGTACCATGCCTCCTTCAAACCAGACTCATCTATGAGAAAAGCTGATGACTGATTCTCTTCTAATCTCGGAATCATTCAGAATGAAAAACCATTCGTTCATTCTCTTCGCCGATCGCGCTCGTGCTTCGCTTCTCGTCGTCAACCACACGGTTCCTTCTTTCTCTACTTCGTTTTCGCCGTCTTTTTAACTCAACTTACGCTTTTGCTTATTGTGAACTGTTTGATGCTTAGTTCCGTGACCTAACGTGGAGAACGAGGAAGCTATAGGATAGCGACGGATCTGCCAAGGTACGGTTCAAATTCATATTCACACATATGCATTTATTAGCCTTCTTTTAACGTATATATGATTGTGCCAGTGTTTCATATTCTCTCTGAACTTGTGTTTTTGCCCCTATTTTTATTTTTATTTTTGAAGTTTTGAGGTATATGTACTTGTTTCTGGCTTTTACTCTTCTTTTTATGACTCACGAGAGATCGACATGGATTTTGTGGTAATGAGAATTAGCTGATTGGTATTTTTTTTCTTCTCCAATTTATGCCAATTGCAAGTAGCATATGGTGCAACATTGTTTTTGTGTTTGTTGCTTTACCTTTTAGCATGAATTGATTTTCAATTTATTTAGCTTTCATATGTTAACGGTAATGTTTTGGATAAATAGATAATTAAAATTTCTGATCTACCTAGGTTGGTAATGGTTCCGTATCGCTTATCATTAATAATTCTAATATAATTACTGTCATGAATCCTTGGGAATAAACCGTGAGTTTTTGTCCAGGGAACAGTACTCTCTTTCACTCTTTCCTAAAGGTATAAAAGTATCGTCGAGTACTTTTTAACTAACAAACTCTTCTTAAAAAAAATTCGCATTTATGAGATTTCTATTAAAAACTCATACATGAGAGATTTATATTAAAATATTACTTTTTTTAATCAGAAACTCATGTAAGTTTGGGATAGATCCAGCCTTTAAAATAATGAAATTACTTTTGTTTAAGTAATTTTGTGGTATTGAATAGAATATTCAGTAAAATAGTTCCTTAGTTGTGGTTTACTATTGTGGAAGACTATTTTTACTGTTTTAAAAAACTATTTAGTATGATTTCTAGTAATTATAATGATCACTTACATAATTTTGGAAGGAGAGCGTAACATGGAGCCCAAATCAAGACCTTCCAGTTTAATAAGTGAAGCAGCAAAACACAAAGCAACAAAATGTAGAACAACAAAACACATAACAACAAACTCTGAGGAAGTTAGTTACTTATAAATGTGACATGGCTAAAGATTCATATGATAGCTTCATAAGGAGAAGTACCTAGGGCAACACGAAAGAACCTTTCATTGAAAGGTTGTGTTAATTGAGAGATTTATACTTGTGGTGAGCCAATTCCCTATGTGATATTCCCCCCCGCCCCCCTTAATTCATCCGTTCAATTTTTAAAATTCTAAACGGTATCTTCTCCCTTTCTATTCTCATTTTTAAACTTTCCTTTTACTGTTGGTTGATTGCTTATAATATAATATTTGGTTCTTATAGTGTATTTAAACCACAATCACATGAAATATTAATGAGCTCATTTTGTATATCAGTAGTATCTGTTTTAGTCCAGAAGGAAAAGAACATAGATGATTTTGATGTAAGATGAAAGTTTAGAATCACCATATCTTATGAGTTGTAAGTTCCTGGATCAGTATCAATTAGTAAGCTATTTGCTATACCAATATTCTTCAGGACCGCTAAAAGGTGAAGCTTTCAGACTTCTACTACTGTACTTAGTCAGGTATCTTTTTTGGTAGTCATTTAGTTATTAGTATATTGCCGTCATATATAATGATTCTATTCTATTTGAATAAATACCGGCTGATTTATTTGTTTAATAAATTTATAACCAGTACTTAATAATTATTGCATAGTTTATTTGAGATCCGATACTCTTCAAGTATAAGTTTATTGTTGGAGCTTCTTTAGTATATTATTTAATTTTTAATCTGTTATCACTATTCAAAATATTAACGAACTTTCATTATTATCTAATAATTATTCGTTATGGAATGTTTCATCACTAGAATGAGTTTTATAGCTCATTACTTTAAAATATGAAATTCTTTTGGTGTTCTTGACAGTTAACACATAATTAAATCCTGAAAAAGTTACACTGTTAAACATAGGCTTGATAATCGAACAATCTTCACAATTTGATGGTAAAACCTCTTTGAACCAATTTTTGAAAGTTTAGAATCACCATATCTTATGAGTTGTAAGTTCCTGGATCAGTATCAATTAGTAAGCTATTTGCTATACCAATATTCTTCAGGACCGCTAAAAGGTGAAGCTTTCAGACTTCTACTACTGTACTTAGTCAGGTATCTTTTTTGGTAGTCATTTAGTTATTAGTATATTGCCGTCATATATAATGATTCTATTCTATTTGAATAAATACCGGCTGATTTATTTGTTTAATAAATTTATAACCAGTACTTAATAATTATTGCATAGTTTATTTGAGATCCGATACTCTTCAAGTATAAGTTTATTGTTGGAGCTTCTTTAGTATATTATTTAATTTTTAATCTGTTATCACTATTCAAAATATTAACGAACTTTCATTATTATCTAATAATTATTCGTTATGGAATGTTTCATCACTAGAATGAGTTTTATAGCTCATTACTTTAAAATATGAAATTCTTTTGGTGTTCTTGACAGTTAACACATAATTAAATCCTGAAAAAGTTACACTGTTAAACATAGGCTTGATAATCGAACAATCTTCACAATTTGATGGTAAAACCTCTTTGAACCAATTTTTGAAAGTTATGGAGGAACTGAGCTGAGCTGTTATTTAATTAGTCAAATCATTGTGAAAAAACTCGAGTTTAAAATCTGAGTTTGAATTTGATTACTTTTAACTCTTCAAACTCGAGCTGGCCTGTATTATTAGAAAAATAACTAAAGTTCACATTGTGATGCTGACAAATGTCATAGTAATTAAATCTTAGGAATCAAATACAATTTTGTATTATTAATATATCAAATTGATGCTAATTTTATGCTATTGAAATTTCTTTAGTTGTCGAAGACTTAATTAATAATTGAAGAATAAAATTAATGTTAATATTGTAAAAGTAAAGAAATAATTAATCTTATATATTATACTTTTTGTTGAAAGCAGTTACTGATAGATAATTAAAAATTTACAATATTGAAGGAGTGTTCCCTTAAAAAATTTTGAAATACTCCTTGAGAAATATATTATACTATTTTTTTTTAAGTTTTATGTAATTAATTATTTGGTATGTTTTTACTTATAGTTCAAAATTGTCAAAGTAGAAATCTTGAACATGGTGTATGGCATAAAAGAATAAATGTTTTTCTAGGTCTTTTGAACTTTTTTTTTTCTAAGGAAACTACATGTATCTTTTTGGAAAGACCATCCTACTTAAGTTGGGTAGCATCGCCTGGCATTTTGAACTGTTCAAACTGTGATGAAAATTATTTGTGTTATTTCACTTTCTTAAGTCTATGGGTGTTCAAATTGTTGTTATAATTATTTTGTTATATATATATATATATATATATATATATTCAGAGAGACTAATTCCAAATGAACTAAATATTATAGGAATAAAATTAAAAAAATTGATATACGATAGGACTAAAACAAAATACATAATATTATAGAACTAAGATGAAAAAAATATATAGTACAGGACTAAAACTAAATAACTAAAATCAAATTGAAATTTTACAAAAATAACTTTGTATAAATTTATAGAGATGAAAAGTGAAGAAACATAGAACTATTTGAGATATTTAATCCCTCGCCATATATAGTTCTTTCATGAAGAAAGAGATTTGCACGAGTATTTCTAATGCATAGGTCTTAAGAAAGATTTTAATTTTGAGCATTAGGTCTTGTGAGATACTTCCAATGGAGTAAGTTTACGTGGGATTTGTCAAACTAAACTTTAGAACTGGATCTTAACAACGAAATACAATATTTCAGGTTGAGGCACTGGAATGGTTGGACCCTGAGTCATTGGTTAACTCTGTTGAGCTGGTCTGCATCAATAAAAGTAAAAATATATTTTATATTTGTCTTGACAGATCTAACCTAAGTTAAATACTTTTATCCTGTTAAAATACTAATATATGAAATAACATGCAAACAAGGTTTTCGACAATGTCATTCTATAATTAAAATTTCTTAAGAATATTATGGTAAAGAAACTGATGTGTAAAATACAGTTTTTAATAACAATATATGTCCATGAACAAAAATTAAACAACACAACTCCGTGAAAAAGACAAAACAAATATTAAAACTAAAAAATTATAACTAAACAAAACTCTGGATTAGTCATCTGGATCTATGGAACTCTCAATCGATCTAATTAGGTGAAAGCGGGTTGAATCCCAGTCTGTAAAATTATAGTTTGATTTGTTTAGAAGAGATGTGACCGCCCTATTCTAAGAAACTCATATTCTAGAAGAAGAAATAAAGTGGATAGGAAAGAAAAACAACATAAATTCAGTGTTTGTATTAAGATATGAATTTAAGGTTATAAGCAGGAAAATAAATATAAAATGCAAAAATAATCTACTTTGAAAAATTGATACTTCCTTTATTGAGAACTCATTTTGGAACGAATTATCCAAAATCAAGAGTTGGTGTTTTCTATGAACCCCCATGGTTTCGTAATGGCTTGCACTTGCAAAACTGTATCAACGGAAAATGGGGAGTAAAATTTCAATCCTTTTAGGTCAGATGTCACCATGCATGTATCAACGTCCTTGCCTTACCTGTATATGTGCATATAGGATACATTATTTGGGTGAACAATATCAATATGGCTATCCGGGCACTTAATTTATAGGCTCTATATTTTGCAATTGAAATCCATTCTTAGAATTTAAGTTTTCATCTGTTTGATTTAAATCATCACAACACAATTCTAGTTTTAAGATGAATTCTTGGCACCTGTAATTTGCATGACAACATTATTAAGAACCATGAAAAACAATTATCTGAAGTAATAAAACAATTTTATAATAATCTTCATCCTTAAATTCTTAGATAATTAATATCTAGGTTTTTGCTATGGGAAAAAGAGGCTTTGGGCCAAGAGATAAGAAATCTTAGTGATGGTGGGAAAAAATGTTCAAGTCCAGGTTGGATATAAAAGAGAGTTCTTTAAATTTTTTAACGGATGCAATAATGCTTAAAATTGGAAAAACATCATAATAACACTATAATGAAACAAGAAAAACTGTGAGCGAAGCACATAGGGTTCAAGTGGGATGACTAAAATGGAGAAAGACATCGAGAGTTATTTGTGATTGCAAATTACATACTAAAACTGGAAGGCAAGAGTTTTATTGTACTGCTATAGGTTCTATAGTATATATTATACAATAATGAATGGTCTACTTTAAAACAGATCTGTCTAATATAACCCAACCAAGAGAGGGGATGAACTGGGTATTGAATCTTTAACTGATTTTAAATGAATCTTAAGGTTTCTTTAATCTTTATACCCTAATTAACCAGTTTTACAGTTCTGTGTTAATGGACTGATTAAAGCAATTGCAAAAGCCATGAAAGATGAGAGAAATAAGAATACAACAAGTTATACTGGTTCGATTTAAGATGAATCTACGTCCAGTCTTCTCCTAAGCGACCCACTTAGGAGGATTCCACTAAATCAATAGAGATACAAGAATTACAAGAGCATCTATATAATTCAAGACCCTAAAGACTAAGGAGCTTGATCTACAAATCAAGAACTCTCCCTAGATACAATGCATCCACACAATTGCACCGAGACCTTCACTTTACATAGTGAATCAATTATGAATAGACACATAATAAGAAAAGAAACAAAGAACGAGTACACCTAGTGGAAGTGCAGATTTGTCACTTGATCCTAGATCCAAGCTTGACCCATCAAGGTTGAATCCACCATCAATCTTCTTGAAGGTTCACTTAAATGATCTCCCAAGAAAGTACAAGAACTCTGTAGATCTTAGAAAAGAAGTTTTTCAATTCGTTTCTCAGGAATTCAGTTATTTTTTTCTCTGTTTTAAAACGGATTTCAAAACTGTTTTTATACCAGAGTTCTGTTGCAGTAATTAATAGATTAGGAATTTACCTAATAGATTATCGTGGGTGTATTTTCTTATGTAATCTATTAGTTAAGTACTTAATCCATTTACGAGTTCTGCTTTGGATACATTCAAGAGTTTGATAGCTGATTTAATTCAATTCAAGCTTGTTTTACATGTAATTCTAGATATACAACACCTAATGTAAAAGATTAAATTCAGGACTAAGCCTAAACCAGTGATGCACATGTTTGTATAACTTTGGACATCAATCATCTTCGTTGGAGTTGAGCAAGCTCTCCCTTTCAACAGGTTCTATAGTATATATTATATAATAATGAATGGAATGGTCTACTTTAAAGGGACAACATGAGAGAAAATTGAGAATATTAGAAATGAGAAAAAGGACATATCATGAATGTCGCCAAGTACATTAGTTACTCACTCAACTATAACAAACCAACTAATGATAAGATGGATGTGTGGCTTATCTTAACTTTATTTGCTTCTCCTATATAGAAATATACTTTAGTGGTTATTGAAATGTCTTGTATTGGTTGACTTTGTCTCACAAGTAGTTAAATAATATAACGATTTTACTGAAATGCCTAATGGTGTTTAGTGTTAATCATATTGATAATTGATAATTATATACAATCATGTTCCTTGGGTGGCCGCAGGATGGGAAAACCCAGCGATACATCAATAAGTACTGTAAAGTTAATCCCTGTTAATCCCTTAATATAGTTATGAACAATTTGTGCGTTTGCATCAACTGTCAATGTTTGTGTCAAACTGTCAACTGTCACATGACTGACACAAATCAATAGTTTATTTCTGTTATCCTGTATGAGATGTCAAGTTAGGACACAAAAGTAATTAACAATTTTTTTTTATGACATTGAGGATTCTGATTTGACAATCTTGATTAGTCTATAAAAAGAGAGGTTTTACTCACGTTATGAGCTTCTTTTTGTTAAGTCTTTTATTTGGCCTTAATGTGTGCTCCTGCTTGAACTTTCCTTAATCTGGACTTTGATATCACTTCAGGTTGTTCTATTGCATGATTGAAGCTGCAAGGAAAAGCTCCCTTTGTCGTTATAATTGGCAATCTGATACTGATTTTATGTGCAAATAATTCACAAAAATTTTGAGTTATTTAGCATGCCTTGCCATTGTGCTTTTCAGTTGCATTATGCGCTATGATTATTTTTACCTTTGATATGATATTCTATTGTATATAGTAACCATTCGAGTCCAGAGGATAATGTCCTCAGTTCCCGGTGTATATTGTTTGTTCTAGTGGCACATCACTGGGATGATAGGGAGATACAGTCTAGTCCCACTTGACATGTGGATATTTGATTAACATTATATGCAGAATCTTAGATATTGCAAGTACAAAAGATGTGAATTTGTTAGATTGTGAAAATTAGAATTATGTGCTATCAGCCATAAGGAAAGTCTAGTAGTTTGAATCAGAAATGATGATTTAACTATTTAAGAGTAAATTTAGGTCTGCTCTGAATTTGAATTTTTTTTTCCTATTATCCAGTTGGTAAGTTTCTGTTTCTGCTTCATGTTTAAGCTCTGCATCAAGCAGGCCCATGATGTTGCAGAATATATTGGTTTGTATGATTTGGGGATATTGATTTTTCCTCTTAATTGTTAGCTGTACTTCTTTATAATTCATTTTGAAGAATCATCTGTCATGCTTATTTGTCACTTACTTTCTGACCTACATAGTTACCAATGTGTTTTAGATTACTCATCAAATGTATAGGCGGTGGCTGTGTTCTGAATTGGATATAATTGATCACGACATATGTATTTAGAATTTATAGAAAACAACACCAGTGATATTTTTATTGCTTAAACTTTACAAGGGCAATCATTATGTCTAATCCTTAACAGCAATCATATGCTTCTTGATAGATAATCTCGTACCATACATGCATTGTAGTGTTGAATGGAACAAATGCGGTTGAGGAACTACAAGACCCAACTCGTAGAAAGTCTGATCATTCTAGGCAGAAGTTGTAACATAGTTGCTTCTTGTCACAAAATGACAACCCTCCCCGATTACTGAACAGTTTTTTGCTAATGCAGCTGCAATCTGGCACAGAGATTAAGTTTAGTTTGTGAAATTGAAAAGAAAAGTTATTGACTTGATTTATTATCAGTTTGAGGGAATACCCGAGTTTCATTACTTTGGCTGATGATTCACTGTATTGAGTCTGTGGCTGACTTAGCTGGAGACTGATTGGTGCATGTAAATCATATCCATTTCTGACCATGTAAGAAGGACTGGATGCCACATTTTCTTCACCTGTACTGCTTCCGTAAACCTAAGAGCCAAATCTTGTGTTTAGGTTTATCTAAAGGAAACTTTAAGCCTTTAGCTTCTAGATAATTAGAACTAAGCTCAATAAATGAGTGAAATCTGTTTGACATGAAGTGTCTGTGTATGTACTGACTTGTTCATTATCCAAGCCTTTGATAGTCTTAGGCATGCATGTGCTTTTATGAAAAGATGAAATAATAGTTTTTTGAATTATATAATGTGCTGGTGGATCATTTACCTTCTTCTGTAGCTCTGCATTTTCCTTTTGAATCTGGTCCATTTTTTGATAGAGTTCAACATTGTCCTGATGAATGAGATTTCCCTACAATGGCATTCATGACAACTGGTCAGAATTTTTAGGAAAACCTTAGTAAATATCGGCAAGAATAAATTGAGACTCCTTAAAACCTTTTGGCGCAGTTCTTTAATCTCACTTGTTAAAATTTGATCCTGGAGGGACATAGATGATAATGGAAGTTATAAATTTCCCATAAAAGGATGAAATCTTATAGGGAAGAGGTTAAATTTGAACTGAACCATCATACCTTTTTCATACGAACACCCTTTAGACTCATCTCCAGTTGGTTTTCCAGATTTTGTAGTTCTTTGATACCCAAACCCGTAAGTTCTTCACCCATTAGTTGCCTGCTATTGCCGAAAGAAAGAAAAATTGAAATGCTTTCTCAATATTAGATTGGTTTATCTCTTAGCAGAAGAAACATTGTAAGTTTCTGAAATTAGTCTTTTAGCATTTCTGTAATTTTTGTGTAAGAAACTAAGCTGTCCATTAGGACTTTATAAAAATATCAGTAAGTTTTCCAAGATGGCATCACGTGGTTAACTGATGTAAAACTCTACAGATTTTGTAGAACAAACTTGTTTGATTTACGATACGATTGTTTCCAGTGATGAACAACCGTTTGTTTGACATGGACAGATTGACATACTAACAAATAACAAATATGTAAATCACTTTTTAATAGATTTTAGGTTCATCCTCTGGAAATGCTTGGAGAGAGAAAAAGAAGTAAAGGGATTCATATTTCTTTTTTGGATTTGTAATGGAGAGTGAGGAAGGCGGATGATAAAATTTGCCATTTTCCTTTTCCTATTTTATGCCCTCGGTATTTGTTTGGATGTGTAAAGTGAGAAAGTAAAGACATCTTCTGAGGAATTGAAAAAAGGTGCGTTGTAAATTTAACCTACTAATTTAAATCAATGATTGATAGATATCCATTACTTAGTCACTCCACATATCTCTTTACTGGAGTCAACTCTTATGAAATAACCTGTTCGATTCCATATCTATATGGCTTGCTTATATAGTGCACTTATGCAACTAATGGGTGTTAGTTTATTTATATTTTTACCTGTGGCATTCTTGCAAGTACTGAAGCTGTTGCCTCAAGCTTGCTGCTTCTGTCTGCCAAAACTAGCAAGAAGAGAAATGAAGATATCAATTAAACAGTTATTACTAAAGGAAATTATTTTAAATCTCCAAGAATTGCCGGGTAGACAATTTGAGGACTAACATAGTAACATTAGAGTTGAAAACCAATGTGAGGATGCTTTTGAAGACTAAAATTATTGCTAAATGGTCCTGTACATTATTATTCTGCTGCATGTTGTTTTGTTTGTTCTAAGCATGTTTTTGATAATTTCCAAAGTATATTGTTTCATTTATAGTAGACTTCAGTTAGGTGAATGAGTTACATTTTCATGTTCAAGGAAGATGAGCTTTGTGAATCAAATTAGACCAGTGGCTTTTCCTACAGAGCAACTAGTGTCCTTTTAAGCATAGAAACTAGAGGGGATGGGGTCAACTATTTGTTATTATTTTGGCACATGAAGTTGTCATTACCGTGGCTTTAACCTATACAATATTTTCTCATTTTAATCAATGTCCTTCAGCTATGTTTTGGTTTTTTCTGATTCAAAATCCGGGCACCATGTTGGTTATGTTGCTTATTAAGAGTGTTTATATTAGTTATTTAAGGGATGTCGTTTGAAGACGGTTTCACTCTCTATGGTCACAGTTAGTTAAGCTGACAGAATAACTAAGGAAACTTAGACAAGGAAAGGATATCGGTTGTAATTCATTCTTCTTGGTTGTACATTAGGGCAGGTTCGTGAACTAGGGTTCGCCAGTAACGATTCATTCCTTTGTTCGCAATTCTGATCCAGTTCTAGCAATTGGTATCAAACTCCATTATGAACTTAATGGGTATTGCAAACAAATAAAGACTTGAAGCATTTATGGTTGGTATGAGAAATGGGCTCAAGATTGGAATCGGTGGATAGAGGTCTCGAGGAAGAAAGCATATCGGGGCAAACATAGGAAGGAGGAACAGATGCCACTGCAAGGTGCAAGACTCAAGGGAGTTGAGGAAATGGTTGAATGATTGATGTGCTTGTTGTCCAAATTGTAGTGAGCGGGCATCAAACTAGGCAGAATGTCACATCTCAGAATGAGGAGTCCATTAGGGAGCAATGGAGAGAAAACTTTAACTGTAGATTCCGATTTCGTAGTGTTGAGAGAAGACACATTGAGGTGGACCAGTTGGCTGGGTGGGAGTTGGAACGGTATTTTTGCATCAAAGAAGCAACAGTAGAGAAGTAAATGCGAACTCTATGGTTGCACTAGAGGATTGAGCTTCGGGTTGGTTTCAGTGGTGCGGTAATTACAACCCACGTCCTTCTTGGGAGCAATTCAAGGGAACCCTTGATCAAAAATCCCCGTTGAAATCCTTCTAGGTCTGCTACAAATAGAGGCAGTTGTATGAAGACATGGTTGAAAATTTTGTGGGATATTTAGGAGCCTTTTTGGGGGAATTGAGCAACATTTTGTGAGACTTTATGATCCGTGGTATCTCCAAATTTATAGAGAAGAACCAAGTATTGGCAGTACAGGTTGACATGGAAAGTGAGGTGACGGACTCTAAAAGTGGGGTGAAAGTGTGAGATCAGGTACGGTAGTTGATAGAATTTTCAAGCAATGGAGGATAACTGAAAGGGAGATTGGGAAGATTCCAGCAGTTGTTAGAGAAAGAGATGGAGGAAAGGATTGGATCAAGGAAATGATTCGGCTGTTAAGAGAAATATGGACCTAATTCTAATATGGACTCTAAAACGATTGTAAGAACAGATACTAGAAGGTATTGATTGAGGAAGAAGGCGAGGAATGTTAAGGGTTGTTCAGCAAACAATGGAGGTTCAAGGGGTTCAACGTTCACCGTATAGCAGGACAGTGGGACTGACTACAAGAGGGTATTTGAAAGTGTGGGGAATGCCTGAGAATTCAGAAGGTAGGGATGATGGATTGCGGTGCCTCACAATTTGATGGCCATCAAAGTAAGGATGAGCTGTGCAACATAAAGTTCCATGGAGTACTGTCAATAGTGAATGCCACAGCTACAGAAAAAGGAAACAAAAAATTTTCTTTTCAGATTGGAAGGAGTTGACTTTGTCCTGTCGGGGATTGGATTGGTTGGCAATTAGTTGATATAAAAGCCAATTTTGATAATTTGACTATACCATTCACATGGTGTGCAAGAAACTGAATAGGGTGAACCATCTCTATCAAGGTTAACCATACCTTTAAATCACTTTGAACAATTATTTTAGATTTCATATTAGACCAATTGGCATTCAATACAGTATAGTTGTCTTAGAGGTATATGTGGGACTTCCTACCTCTCTTCTAAATGTGTCTGTCAGAACAAGCAAGTTTATCAAAAGGGCAATTTAGATAATTTAGATTTCGTTTGAAAGCCAAAAATGAAGTTATCCAAGATGTGTAACTCCCCAAGACAGGGTAAATGATGTGAAATTTCTCAACACCCTTAAATAGTAGACATGCAATCCATTTAAAGTAGCACAACTATTCTGAACAATACACCTTACTAGTAAGTATCCTAATCATCAAAGACGGAGTATAAATGATGACTAGTATTATTGCACCCAGCATAACTCCTTGCGCTAGTCTTGTGACATTGGCTAGGAATTGTTGGAGATGTCACATATTAGATATAAGGTTAATTTTGTGGTTATATTTAAAGTTCATTATATGATAGTTATTTTATGTTGGTTTAATCATTCATGTTAAAGAAAGACTCGTAGATTTTATCTTTTAATTCGTATATTTAAAAAATATTTATTTTATTCAGTATTGAGGATATTTATTATCGAAGATTCTCGTATACTGCGTATACTGGGTATGAAATACAGTTTATATGGGACATCAAAGCATAAATGGGTTCATTTGTGCTTCGGCCTCAAAACTCGGTACATTTGTTATCATTTGAAGGAAACTGAACAAAAATATCTTCTGCGAATTACTCTGGAAACAAAATGGGAGGAAGAATGGTGTAGGAACAGTTACCTTTTCTTCTGAAGCCGGATTCATGAGGTGATGATGTTCCTCTTTTAGCTTGTTGTAGCGCTCAAAAACGGACTTCATGCTGCCAGACAATTACTAACACTGTATCAGTGCTTTTCTTTGCGAGAAAAAGATGTAGATCACGTTGCAAAAATTTAAGTTATTGTAAGGAGCGTCCATAATATAATTTAAGACTTTTTAAACTTAATTATGATTTTTGTTTAGTCATTCAAAGAAATATTTGTTTTTTTTTAAATGAGAGTTAAGGATGAAATCTATATAGTGCTTACCTGTAAATTATGACTTTAATGTATTATCATAGAAGCATGTGACTTTGATGTTATTTTCATGGTGGAGTGGATAAATTGTTATAAAATTGTTGAAGACTAGGGCTGTGAAAATTTCCTATTTGAGCAATTCAACTTAAGTTTCTCGAAGTAAAGAAACAGTCTGAAATAATGTTAGTAGAAAATCATGTTAAATTTGAGTTTTTTTTTTTTCTATTAGTCGGTAAATTTTGTAAATATATCAGCAAAATAATCCAAATTTTAAAAATATAAAGATATTAATAGGTCGTGTTTTAAAGTATGATTTTGTTTTGAAATCAGTTTCCAATTAAAGATACATTTTTTAATTTTTAAAGAAACAATAGTTTTTAAAAACACCACTTTAATAACATTTTATAAACTAAATTATAAATAAAGTATTTTTTAAAATACAACTTCTTTACATTCTTTTACTGGGAATTTAGGTTTAATGTCCAGTTAAGGAATATATATATATATATATATATATATATATATATATGTATATCTATATATATATATATATATATATATATATATATATATATATATATATATATATATATATTTGCAAAAAATATTGGGATTATACCTGAATATTTAAGCTATGTATTAATAGTTGTATTATTAACAATTGTTGAACACTTATCCTATACTTTTGAATCTTAATTATCTAAATAACTACTATATTAGAGTCTTATAAGTAATTATTTAGAAATTCTAAATAAAATAAGCATTCTGATGTGTTTTATGATTGTTTCAGTCTCCTTAGGAAAAAATATACAAACAAAATTTATTAATCACTTAAGCACGACAGACAATTTTATTTCTCATAAATTCAATTACGCGATGCTTAATGCTCGCTTATGTGAGCCAAGGTGGCTACATTTTTAATTGTTCATGCTTAATCTAGGTTTTTGTTGTGCTTAAGCAGAAGACATTGACCAAAAATGACCAATCACTATTTTTTTCATTTGGGCCCAATACAATTTTTTTGAGTAATTCAAAATATCAAATATTGGCCTAGCTTTAAATGTATTGAGAAAGATTTTGAATTCTCATGGTTGGGAAACACCTTTAGATTCAAATTAGCTTGCTCTACTAGTGATGAGTAGAAAAAATTTCTACTGTTAGGATTGGATATAATAATTTGTTTAACAATTAGCTATATTATTATTTTTTATGTTTAATATTTATGTGAGCAGTGATACATTTACATTTTAATTTTGTGTACACTTATTATATATTTATTTATTTTTTCTATCTCTCTCATCTTATCTCATTATATATTGTATAGACATCTGGAATCTTGTTCTCTCTCTAAGTGTATATCAAGTATTGATCAATTCTTTTTTGTGTACATAAATTATTTTTCTATTTATATTACCTTTTACTTGATTAGTTAATATTTAATGCAAGTATTCAACTCTATTCCTTGTTGCAAGAATTATAAGGATTTTAGACCAATAGTGCATATATTCAAGACCATATACACAATTCCGATAATTCAAATAATCACAAAAAGGCTAAAAAGTTGGAAAAGGAAACACTAAGTCTTCACAAGGCAAAGAGGCACATATCAAATTTGTAATAAGTTGACGCGGTGAGGAGGGGACAAAAGAAAGCAATGGAATATATAGGTTTGTTGTCTTAAACTCTTTAAGGTAAAAATCTCAAATAATAGAAGAAAAATGTCATAAACATCTAACCCATCAACCCTAAATTGTTTGAATGGAAAAGAAAAAATAATATTTGTTTAAAAATAACATTTGTTTAGATGTTGATGAAATATATGTGGAGAATTAAAACCTTTAAAAACAAAAATAAATTTCATCAACATTTTCCTGATTGTGAGTTGGATAGGCTTGACCACATCTTTCACATTTCTAACGAATCTTTTGAGGAAGAATTATTGGAAAGATACAATATCAATGAGATATGAGCCCAACCCATAAAGGATTGACACCATATCCAATACAAATCTCTAAGACAATGTGTTTCTAAATCTTCATCCTTACATAATATTCAACTTTTTTATTTTTACTTAATGGGTGACCTAGACTCACCCTAAGATTCCTAGTAATCTCAAATTCCATGTATTAATAAATGAAATATCAAGAGTTCATTTCAACACTTTTAGAGTAAGAGATAAACTTAAGAATGTGACATTGTCTATATGTATTTCATATCTTCAATTTCACTATAAGACAATCCTTGATTAATGATGAATTTTAGTAACAAAAAATAATTAATCACTATAGTAACTAATTTATAAATTAAAAATTGTTGGTAATTAAAATAGTTTCAAAAAATTATAATTGGTCTCTAAATTAATGACTAAAATAGTTTTTATTATGAATTGATCACTAATATTAACTACCTAAGTTTTGGCGACAAACAAATTGATCTTTAAATTAGTCTCTAATTAGAAAATTGGTTTTCAAATTGACCTATAAACATATTTTTTGGTAATAAAATTGGTCACTATTTAATAATTTGTTTATAGTGTTTATTCATGGAACTTTCATATTTGGTTAGAAAAAACTATGAAAACATTTAGGTTATAAGAGATATTTTAGAGTTATTGGTGGAGGTAGATATTTATAAGTGTTAATAAGTAAATTAAGCCTAACTAAACCTTACAAAATCGATTTGTAAGGTGAAGTTGTACCTATTTATATATTGTTAATTAGTCTTATCTATAGCTGAAGCATATGCATCTCGTATGTAGGACTAGACATTAATAGGTGATTCGATAGCTAATAAATTTCGTTATGATAAGCTCTAGATTATGGCTCTGATACCATGTAAGATATATATATATATATATATATATATATATATATATATATATATATATATATATATATATATATATTATGAATTAGCATTATCTCTAATTGATGTGAGACTTCCAACCATAAAGACTAATACTTGTGTTGATCAAACAAAATTTGTTATTGGTGACAAACTTTTGACAAGTGCATTAAGCTTACATGTAGTAAAATGAAAATTGAAGTATCAAATTTTAAAAGACTAGTGTAAAATATTCAAATAAAGAGCAAATGCATATTCATTTAAGTTTGGCAAAATATGATTGGATTTTGAAGAAACATAAATAAATTATTAAAAAAGGAATATAACTTATTTGTAAATTTGTCAAATAATGTTGGAAATTCAAGTGAGTCTAAGTCCTACATTGGAGAAAAATGAAAAAATTGTGTATTATATAAGGATAAAGACTCATAAACTCATTGCCTTAAGGTTTTGGATTTAGAGTGGTATCAATCTCTTATGTGTGGGTTGGACTCATATCTCATTGGTGTTGTATCTCCTTAGTGATCCTCTCTTGAAAGATCTAACAATGGTATTAGAGCCTGGTTCGTGTGGTAACCGGGTTAGACGAGACCCTGTATCAAAAGTCTTTCTAACAGTGGGTCAGGTAAGCATGTCTTGTTAAGAAAAATGGTAGTACAAAAAAGGGGTACTCGACAGTTAACTCGAGGGAGAAGTGTCAATGTGAAGGGACTCACACTTGAGAGGGAGATTGTTGGGTATCCAAGTGTGAGTCTAAGTTCTACATTAAGTAAAAATGAGAAAGTTGAGCACCATATAAGGATGAAGACTCATAAACTCACTGTCTTAAGATATTGGGTTAAGAGTGGTGTCAATCCTTTATGTGTTGGTTGAGCTCATGTCTCATTGATATTGTATCTCTCCAGTGATCTTCTCTCGAAATATCCAACTAATAATAAGTGTAATAATAAGTGTGTAAACTATGAATGATAAGTAAGGGTCGGTATTCAATTAATCACCTCTCATGTATTAATTCAATTTATATTTATATTACACTACCAACCCACTGAATTATCTAAATATTAAATTTTTATGTAAAACCTAAATATTATCTTATTGTAATCTCAACTTCTTGACAATTCTAATCACTTTATATTTGAACAAACTTAACCCTTTGTACTTTTAATTAGTTCTTTTCTGTTTTAAATTATAGGTTTGAAATTATTTTTAGTTTTTTTTTAATTCTCAGAGGAACAAGTTATAGGTGATTAATTTCGTATAAGCATTAAAAACGTAAGACAATAATATAATTGAATAACACCTTAAATTAATAT
>Ga0209589_1002841_pt1 | contig 30193 bp, 35 predicted proteins | sample CowpeawhiteBW_FD_187525 | JGI IMG/M metagenome (GOLD analysis project Ga0209589, IMG submission 187525) | Root nodule microbial communities of legume samples collected from California USA - Cow pea white BW (SPAdes) (version 2) | ecosystem: Host-associated > Plants > Roots > Nodule | place: USA...
TTTCTATGGTTTATGTGCTTTCCATTTCCTTTTTGTTTTGAATCAATCCATCATCTTCTTCTCTTGAGCTTTGTGAAAGGAACCTTCACATCTAGATAGCTTGCTATCTTAATGTCCAGTGGGGATTCACTTAGCTTTCTTAATCAACTCACACCATATTCAACAATCTTAAAAAGAAACAAGATAATCCTTCATCAGTAGGTTAACTATACGTCTACTAATTATCTATATCCCAGATCATATTTTTTGGATTATGAGAAACAACCATACCATGAACAACAACCATATTCTGAGTATCCACTCCAACCATCATATGTCCCATTTGGTTCTCAATAGCATCAACAAGCACCACCACAACAAGTTGCAGCAACCAATGGGCCATCATATAGGGAAGTTGTGTTATTAATGGATAGACGAAGAGAAATTAGACACCATAGATGAAAGATTGCAAGCTGATCAACGATGCAAAAATATTAAACAAAAGTTGTATGAAAATAATCAAATATTAAACAACATGATGGAGGATGTAGATATCAACAACTTTGTAGAATTGCTTGTTACTGTTAATACCACCCTCGAATGTTATCTGAGATTTGTTGAAACCCATAATTTAGAATACTTCATCATGACATAAAAGATATGCTTCTAAAGTTGGCTATTAAAGCAGAACAAATGTCTGATGATTTAGGTTAGTTAATGAATGACAAAGCTATGAAGGTCACTTTAGAAAATTTTATGAAGATTGTAGTTGAGCAGAAGGCTAATATAATAAAAATGTTAAGGGGCATGAATCAAAGGATGGAACAATTGAGCACTGTTGTGAACGAGTACACAATTCAATTGTCAGATCAACCAACACCGAATTCACATCACATTGATATATCTACTGATGGATATATTGATGCAATCATGGATGCTCATACTAATATGTCTTTGATGAACATATCAATTTTATTAAAGATGTTGTTGAGTCTACAGATGAAGAAATTGAAGATTTTCACACTAACATATCTACAGATGGATATGATGATAATGCTCAATGTGAATATAACGTTTTATCTATTAATGATGATATGAGTACAAATGATCTTTTTCAGGAGCAAATTGGTGAGAATAATACAATGGAGGAATCCACGTTTCACCTCGCGATTTTGGCAATAGTTACAAGCAGCTTTAGGCACAACTAAGAATGAGCTTAGCCTATCATCCTCAAACAGATGGTTAGTCTGAGAGAACTTTACAGTCATTGGAGGATCTGTTGAGAACATGTGTGTTGGATCACTTGAGGACTTGGAGTGATATGCTATCATTGGTGGAGTTCACGTATAATAATAACTATCATTCTAGTATCGGAATGGCACCATACGAGGCTTTGTATGGTAGGAGATGTAGAACATCATTGTGTTGGCATCATGATGGAGAGTCAATGGTGCTTGGGCATGAATTTTACACCAGATCACTAAGAAAGTGAAGGTGATACAGGATCAGATGCGAGCAACCCAGAGCAGGTAGAAGTCTTATTGAAATAAGAGGAAGAGGCCGCTTGAGTTTGAGGCAGGTGACCATGTATTCCGCAGGGTTACACCGACAACGGGTATTAGGGCAACCCTCAAGTAGAGGAAGCTGACTTCTCGATTTATCGGTGTGTATCATATCACGATTGGACTAGTAGCGTACGGGATTGCTTTTGCACCTCTTTTGGCAAATCTGCACAATGTCTTCCATGTATCATAATTGAGGAAGTACAGTGCAGACCCTACGCATGTGCTGGAAGAGGACAATGTTCAGGTGCACGAGGATTTGACCGTTGGAGTTGGACCGGTGAGAATCTTGGATTCTCAAGTCAAGAAACTCAGAGGGAAGGAGATCCGTACTGTGAAGGTCCTTTGGAATGAAGCAACCAAGAAGATGACGTGGGAAATGGAAGACCTCGTGAGGAATTCGAATCTACACCTATTTCCCAGTAAGTCCAATTTTTGAGGAGGAAAATTTTATAAGGTAGGGGGAATGTTAGAGCCGCGAAATTCAATTAATTAAATAAATAATTAATTAATAAATGCGGGTAGTGGAAGCCTTTATGGCATTAAATGTTGATTATTGTGATGTGGAAAAGTATTAGCTCAAATGGTTGAAAGTACTTGATTGTGTGAGAGGACTTGAGTTCAAGTCCTATGTATGCCATTTATATGTTATTTAATTGATTATTATTATAATAATATGCTTGATCATGATGAGTGATAATATAATCCTAGAATTATAGGAATTCTCATGAAACATGAATTGGTTGAATGGTTGTGTATTGATTTGACATTGGCATGGTTATGGGTTTGAATCTTGGTAGGTCTAAATTAAAGTTCTTTTTACCAAAATTAGTTTTGGCATGAAGGTTTCTGGATTTTCGCTAGAAACCAACTGGCGGCAAGAACTGTCCGCCAGGCGACCCAACTTGCATAACTAGTTTTTTGGGTTCTCTATGAACAACCTGACAATGATGAATACCCGTCAGGCAATGCGAGTCAAATTTGACTCGATTTTGGGTTTTTCTGTGTTTTGGATTATTTTAGTTTGGTGGAAACGGGCTTTAATCATGGATTGATTAAAGGGAAGGGATAAATGGTGAAATTATGGGGTGATACGAGGAAATTGGGTGATTTTGGTATGAAGTTGTTTTGGGTTTGAGTAATTGGGGATTTTGGAATTTAGGAATTGATCGTAATGGGCTGGATTAGAAATTGTTCATTTTATGTTAAATTAATCAACGATTACAGTAGGGGAAATTGGCGTGATAAATTGATGAAAGGTGAGATGGGAAATCTGGGTTTTTAGCAAGTGAACAAAATTTGGGATTTTTCCCATAACTGATGCACCGCCTGGCAGGATATAAGGTGCCACCAGGCGGTAGCGTGGTCTTAAGAGGATATTCTGGATTTATGGGCGTGATTGGCTCGGATTGGGTTCAATAGTAAGTTATGGATAGACCGATTATGGGAAATTAGTAAAGAGACAAATCTTCATTATTTGGGTGTGGGGAATAAGCATGGGTAATGAAATGAGGTGGAAATTTAAAGTACGGAATGGAATATTGGTGATGTAACTGGTCTTAAGGTTTAAATGGTAAAATGTTGTAGTGGCTGGATAGGTTCATCATTGGCACAATGTTTCTCTTGTTGGTTTTAACTTGGAAGCAAGTTGATTATAACTGTGAGTGAATGATCATATGATACATTAAGGGATAAGACAGTGGGACATGATAAACCGTGTAAAATGGTTGGACTATTTAGGATTATGACAGAAAATAGGTACTATTGGGATATTGTGAAATGATTTTATGAAGTGGTAGCACTTAATTGAATTTAATTATTAGATTGATTTAGAGAATCGAATGCTTGGGAATTAGTGAATCTTAAAAGAGGAATAGGAACATTGGTGAGAAGCTAAACCGAGGAGAATTGATGCCATTATCCTACTAGATATCAACTCAAGTTTTGATGCTTAGATTGTGGATTGCAATCTGTTCTGGGTGTTTAGAAACTAGTACTGCGCAAATACTGGTGTAGCGCCTATAACACCCTGATTTATGGTGTCACTAGCGGTTATAAAACATACACTATGTAGAAAAACAACAGAGATGAAACTTTAATATTATCTTTAAACGTGTATGTCAAAATAAATTTCCAAAACATTTTCAAATAACAACAGCAACCTAAAATAAATTACATTGCCTTTGATATTTATTCGCAATGAAACTTAATAAAAGAAAACCCCGAGTTCATCTCATTCTCTCATCAATCTACACCACGTCTGATACACTTATATTATCACCTGCTCCCGTATAACGCAAACGTTATACAATCATCGCATAAACACATAACAAACACAGAAACAAACAAATATGGTTAAACTAACCACGAACAATGATATATAAAAGAAATTTAGCATAATACGACATTGAAAGTAATACTCAACATCATATCCAAGTAAAACACGTAAACATAATAATATAAGCAAGCTCTAGTTTTTCTTTTTCGAAATCATACTTCGGTTACTAATGCACACATTATTTCTTCTTCTGAAAATTAAAGTTTCTAAAATTAAAGTTTCAATACTATTACATGTTATTATATTTTACTTTATTTTTAAATTAATAAAGACCTATCCAAGAGAAAAAAATAAAAATAATATGAGCATATAAAATAACGTGTGATCATCCATCCCTTTCATTTAAATAACATAAAAACTATTATCCAAATTATAATATCTATCATAGCATATGGCATAATATTTTAATATATAGTATACACATATCTAGGATTTCCTATTTCACGTAGATTATATAAAACAAACGCATACATGTTTTTTTTTTCTTGTTAGTATATTAATACCTCAATATACATTTTTAAAGTGAACCAAAACTTTAAACTTTTTTTCCACGTGGGTCACAAACCCTTTTTGATGTTCTATACTAATACATAAAACTAAAATGTGATAGGTAATGAGAACAATCCAACACGTTAAACTCACTCAAAAGCACTACAACATAAAACCAAAAAGTTTAGCATCTTCACCTTTCTCGAAGGCACTAAACAAAACATGAGATATGGCTATTAAAACGCAAGCGGTTGCACCACAGTACATGATAAAAGAAATTGATTTTGTATGCAAACCATGGCTCTTCCCTAAAACACCATCACTTACACATGATAGGAAATTAACAAATCAACTATTGCACAATGAAATCAACAACCATGCACTAAACCTCTAACGTGGAAGCACTAGAAAGATAACCAACAAGACAAAGAAAGGATGTGCAAGCCATAGCCCTTACTCTACCGCTGCCTCATCATGTGACATACTAATGGTGTCCAAAAATTGCACCCAAACCATGAGTCTCTCCATAACGCATATAAACATAAAATATTCCTAATGAAATTGAAAGCAACAAACTAGGAAGGCTACACCCAGCATCACGGGATGTGATCTAATCCATGAACAAGGCTACCTTTTACACATAAACTAGCACAAGAAACAAGGCCTGCACCAGAAATGTAGAGAATGGAACACTAAATCACGCCCCATCTAAGCTACAAGGAAAGTGCAACTTTTAAAACAACAATTAAATAACTGGTCAAATCCTCCTTCTACGTGAATAACCAAAATTTAAATATCACCCCTAGGGTTTCAATGTGAACGAAAAGATTGAAGGTGCGTGTGGTGTGGGTTATTAAGGAGAATAAACAAAATTGCGCTACCCTCAAACATTGAACATCACGTAAAACTTGAAAACCTTTACGTAGAGCAAGAAAACATGGAGTTCAAGCAACACGGATTAGAACGCATATCAGAAAATAAAACAGCATATACTCCTCATTATTTCATTAGCACATGCATACTCTCAAAATTCTCATACGTTAATCAACAAGTTAAGTGAGAAGGAAGGTGATTGCACCATAACCAAAATAGGAATAGATGTATGCACTGAAATTACCCCACCCATATCAATCAAGCAAGAAGACATAATTACATGGCTTGCATCGCAACAAAATCAAATGAACATCAACCAAAAACAATTGCACCACTCGTCCAAGTTTCATTCATCAAAAAACCCAAATAACAAAAATGAAAACAAGTATGGGTTCAAACAAAAATAGAAAGTAAAGTCAGCTTGCCCTACCTGGATTGGTTCCTCCAAACCTAGTTTGACCACTACAACTCTCAATCTCCACAGTTTCTCTATTCCCTTCTTTTGCCATTTTTTTTCCTCTCCTAAAATCCTAACCTTTTTAAACCTATATAAATTTTATTCCCTTTCATTCCTAATCTTTTATGTTAATGTAATTAAAATAATAAGATTGCACTGTTTATATTTCTTTCCGTTCCTTTCGGTTTCTAAATATGATTCTAAAAAAACATCCTGCTACATCCACACACGAGACCAAGCAGAGAGAAAAACTAAAGCAATTTATGTGGGCCTAACAATAAAAGACAAGAAGAGAAACAAACAACATAAATGAACATATTCTGCTTCCAGCCAAGGTCAAAGCCACACACTCACGCATAGCAAACAAACCCATTAACCACCAAGCCAATTACTCTATCTTGATGCCATACACACTGTAAAATTATAAAAACATGTATTAAATATAATATTAATAATTAAAATAAATGAAACAATAGCTTAAACCTCTAAAATAATTATTCCAATTTTCATTATTCAATAAAAGATTAATTTTAAATAAAATCCACAACTCTAGTCAAGCCATTCATTTTTCCATGTTTTTCTCTTTATTCTATTTTTTTATCCGAGTCTTACAGCGTTTGGTAGTGGTGCTTGGCCATCAGGCAATAGCTACAATTACAATGGGCTTTAGAAACGTGTGGCGCCTAACAATGAGGGTAGTCTCGCCAAGCAATGTCTGCAACGCTAGTGTGCTTCAAGGCGCTTGGCGGTCCGGAAGCGTATTTCGCCTGGTGGCTAAGGAGCAGCGCCAAGCGATATTGTAGATGCAGAACTATGTTTTGGTTGCTGTGGATGTGCGTGATCTACAAGGCTTTGGTGATACCTCGAAGGTCGCTTGCTAATGTTCCTTGAGTTGTGGCTCAGAATGTATCCCTTGAGTTGTGGCTCGGGATAAGGGCTAAGTACGTGGCATTCCTTAAGTTGTGACTCGGAATGGCATCTCTTGCATTGTGGCTCAGGATAAGTTTGGTTTCAAACCCTAGTTCAAACAGGAGAAGTACGCCATGCTAATGTGCCTTGGATGATCCACATCTCAGGGTTAGGCGCCGATGAGCACATTAAACTATCCATGTGGCTAAGAGCCCTCACAGTCCAAGCATAACGACGCAATTATCAGGGGCGCGCTCTACCACTGAGCTAATAGCCCGTCGTGCGGGCCTCCCGCTAGGGCCCGCTATGCCAAAAGCAAGAGAAACCCCATCCCTATCTTTCCTTTTTTCACCCCCACCCATGTCGCCCTCGTAATGCCCAATCTAATCACAATTGTAGGATTTCACGCTGATAACACTATTTCCTGAGCTACCCACAGCCTTGGTATAGTTTCTGCGAAGATATGTGCCTCCGTAATTATAACAGCATAGCCCTAGAGATGATGACTGTGGTCGGTTGTACGACGTCTTCTACTGTTTGGTCTTAGAAGTATTCTTCTGCGTCCTCTCGACCTGACTAGGTCCCACAAAGAATTTTGGTTTCTTTTTTTTCTTATACGTACATGGTGTGCTAAAAGATTATTGGTTGGTGAAGAAATGTATGCAAAGTTTCATTAACTCTTTCTCTTGGCTGCGGGTCCCACATAAAGCTTTTTTGGTTTCCTTCTTTTCTTATACGTATATGGTGTGCTAAAAGATTATTGGTTGGTGAAGAAAAGGATGTAAAGTTTCTTTAATTTTCTCTTGGTCGCAGGTTCCACATGAAACCTTTTGGTTTTCTTCTTTTCTTATACGGATATGATGTGGTAACAATACTCATGCTCCACTTGTGTTTTTTTTTTATTATTAAATATTTGTATGGTTTTAGTTAGTCAATATATATGCGTGTTGTACCACACCTAGCCAATTCGACCAAGTAATAATAATAAACGTCCACCATATCTACACGCGAAGTTATTCAGGTAACCGACCTAGACTGACCTAATCCTACCCGACATAAATCGGCAACCCAGGACACTAAGTACCAGCCTAAGACCACGTACTAGCAATAGTGGCACAAGCCGCCAAAGAGGTAATCAGTCTATGCCGACCACCCTAGTATGCTTAATGAAATCAAAGCACTCCTAAAATTTAGTAAGCCCGTAATAATCAGACTAAGGGCCTGAGCTAAGGCCTAGGCCCACCTATGGCCCAAGCCAGGGCCCGGCCCATGGAATGGTCAGATACAATTAATAATCTATAAATATACATGGACCCCACGAATTAAAGGTACGCATTCATTACTCCATTAATCACCTGATTTGACTTTTGAGAGCTTTTGCTGACTTAAGCTTTGGAGTCCCTTCTGTAGGTAACCCCTCCCGGGTCCAAGCCGATATATGCCAAAGGGGGAGAAGCCAACCGAGGAGATAGCGGATATGGGTAAGGTGATACTTGTACCTAACTGATCTTATTTGTTCTCTACAGGAACAATTGGCGCCCACCGTGGGGCACGAGACAACACCTTACTACCCTTTTTCTCCGAAGATGGTTTCAACCCGTAGTAGAGCTGGAGCTAACAAGCAAGCTGACGCTGGCCCTTCAGGACCCGCTAACATCACTCCGGATCTGGCTACCATCCTTGACGGTCAAGCCAAAATGCAACAGGAGCTGGCCGATCTGAAAAAGCGCAGCGCTGATGAGATGGAGGCACTGCGACAGGAAAACTCTCGCCTCATGTGAAAGATCGAGGCCGATCCCACTCAGAAGGGAAAGGCCAAGGAGGCATCTGAAGCTGCAAGGTCCCCAACCTTCCAGCCCACAGAAGAAGAAAGCGAGTACAATCCCACCCCTCACACCTTCACCACCACCCAACAAACACCCATCCCCTCAATCCATCCCACTCATTTCCCCTCCACCCTACCAGGGCACACCGCGGCCCCTACCCCCGCCGCCAACCTCCACACCACCCAGGTACCCTACAATATCCCCACCACCCTACACACTGCTCATATCCCACCACCCTACAACCCCCACTACCTCCCTTCCACCCACATCCTCCCTCACAACTTCACCTCCACCTTTCCCACCCTTGTCCACCATCCCATCCCATCCCCCCCACCCACTCCCACCCCACCAACCCAAACGTCGTCACCCCTTCACCGACTTTATCGCCAACACCCCCCTTCCCACCCAGTGGGAACCCTTCACCCTAGAATGTTACACAGGTGAAACCGACCTTGACGAACACCTTATGATCTACATCACCCACGTGGCCCTATACACTTCCCAAGACGCCGTCTTCTGCAAAGCCTTTCCCACCACCCTTAAAGGCCCCGCTCTCGAATGGTTCACAACCCTACCACCTTACTCTATCGACAACTTCAACATCCTCTCCCATATGTTCACAACTCACTTTGCTGGCAGCCGCCCACATCAAACTACCACGATCTCCCTCCTCGGCATCAGGCAAGAACATGGTGAGCCACTTCGGCCATTCATCGACCGCTTCAGCAAGGCTGCCCTTCGCACCCCACACCTTAACCAGGAAATGATTCTCCAGTGTATGGCCCTCACACTCCAACCCGGCCCCTTCGCCAACAACGTCTACCTTCATCCACCTACCTGTATGCACGAGTTAAAGTTGCGGGCTGCCGACTATGTTCGCATGGAGGAGATACAGACCCTCTACACCAAATTCTGCAATGACTATGCAGCCACCACCGCCAACCCCACCCCACCACCCCCCCGCCCTGATCCCAGACCACGAGAGCCCCGACAACCCCGCTTTACTAGATATGCTCCCCTCAATATCCCCAAATCCTGCCTCCTTGTTGAGGCCTTACAAGCTGACCTCATCCCGCCACCATGCAAGACGACTACTCCCCCCCAATGTTGATATGACCAAATATTGCCGCTATCACCTCAACAATGGCCACACTACAGAGGATTGCAAAGCACTCCGGGACAAAATAGAAGAACTGGTGCGCGTTGGTCACTTTCACTGCTTCATCCGCAGAGATGATCACCCATCTCGAGCCCGTCACCCTCCTCGCTCCGACCACAGACGCCCTCCCCATGACTCTCGTCACGATATACGCCCTACCCAACCCGCCAACAAGGATCCCCAACCGGCTCGCACCGATGTTACCCCTGCTGACCCTCCCTTACGCAGCACTATCAACAGCATCTCTGGTGGTTTCGCTAGCGGAGGATCCACCTCTTCTGCCAGAAAGAAACACCTCTGCAATATCCAATCCATCAACCATATTACCCATTTCCATCACAGACGCCGCATGCCTCTTATCACCTTTACGGATGACGACTTTCACGGCCTCGACCACCAACAAGACGACCCCATGGTCATCACTGTTGAAATCGAAAACTACACAGTCAAGAAAGTCCTTGTCGACCAGGGCAGCTCCGTTGACATCCTCTACTGGGCAACATATCAGAAACTCCAACTCCCAGATATTGCCATGGTCCCGTATGATGAACCTATCTATGGCTTTTCTGGAGAACAAGTTTTCACTCGCGGCTACATTGACCTTCACACCGTCTTCCGTGATAGAGCCCAAACCAAAACTGTTCCCATCCGCTTCCACATCGTTGACGCACCCACATCTTATAATGTCCTCCTTGGCCGTCCCTCGCTCAACAACCTCGGCGCCGTCGTCTCCACCCCTCACCTGGCCATGAAATTCCCCTCCCCTTCTGGCGACATCCTCACCGTCCATTGCAATCAACGCTTGGCACGCGAATGCTACATGGCCAGCCTACGCCAATAACTCCCAATCCAGCAAACCAATCACATCGAGCGGCCACCTAGCTTTGTGATCGCTCTATCAGATGAAGATCTAGACCCCAGAGTGGGCCGAGATGTTCGTCTCGAACCTGTCGAAGAAACCACCCCCTGGAACTTCTGAATGGCCACTCCATCAACCTTGGCACCGGATTAAACTCTACCGAGCGTGCCATCATCACACTCGTTCTAGTCGACAACAAGGACCTTTTCGCTTGGTCAGCTGCTGACTTACCTAGAGTAGACCCTCTGGTAGTGTCCCACAAGTTATCCATCTACAAAGAAGCCCGCTATATCTCCCAGAAAAAACACAAACTCGACGAGGAGAGACGCCTAGCGGCCAAGGCCGAGGCCGATAAGTTACTGAGCGTAGGATTCATCGAAGAAGCTCATTACACCACTTGGCTTTCTAATATAGTCTTGGTGAAGAAAGCCAACAGCAAGTGGCGGATGTGTGTCGATTACACATATCTAAATAAAGCCTGTCCTCGAGATGCCTACCCCTTACCCAACATTTACCGACTTGTTGACGGCGCAACGGGAAACAAAGTCCTAAGTTTTCTTGACGCATATTCCGGTTACAATCAAATCCCCATGGCCGCATCCGACATGAACAAGACCGCATTCATCACAGACGACGCCAATTATTTTTACAGAGTTATGCCTTTTGGCCTCAAAAATGCTGGAGCAACATACCAACGATGATGGACAAAGTTTTCAGTCATTTGATGGGACAATATGTCGAAGTATATGTCGATGACATGGTTGTCAAATCTCCCAACCATCACCAACACGCGCATGACCTCTCAGCAGTCTTCTATGCATTACGCCAATACAACCTTCGCCTCAACCCTGACAAGTGCGTATTTGGCGTTGACTGCGGTAAATTCCTTGGATTCATGCTAACCCAGCGCGGCATAGAGGCCAACCCTGAAAAGTGCAAAGCGATTATCGAAATGCGTAGTCCCACCAACATCAAAGAAGTCCAACGCCTCATAGGCCGCCTTACAGCCATTTCCCGTTTCTTGCCCAAACTAGCTGAACAAACCCAACCCATCATAAAACTCCTCAAAAAATTCGCCAGGTTCACATGGACTGACGACTGTGAACAAATTTTCCAAAAGCTGAAAACCACCCTTACCTCACCACCTATCCTCCACAAGTTGGATACTCATCAACCCCTGCTGGTTTACATCATAGCCACCGATCACACCGTTAGCGTCGCGCTGGTTCAGGATGTAGGCGGCACGCAGCATCCTGTTTACTTTGTCAGTAGAACGCTACAAGATCCTGAAACCATATATCAAATGGTGGAAAAGTTGGCCCTATCCTTGGTACACGCAGCCTGCCGCCTTCGCCCACACTTCCAAAACCACAGCATCATCGTCAAAATCGATTACCCAATCCAGAAGATATTGCAAAAACTAGACTTGACAGGACAAATGTCATCTTGGGTCGTTGAGTTGTCTGAATTTAACATCCGTTATGAACCTCATGGCCCCATAAAAGCTCAATGTCTCCTAGACTTCGTTAATGACCTCCAATAGACACCCACAGAGGACCAGTGGACACTTCATGTAGATGGTTCTTCAAATCCGAAAGGTGCTGGCGCTGGCATCGTGTTGGAAGGCCCCAACGACATCCTCATTGAGAAATCCCTCCACTTTGCCTTCAAAACATCCAACAACCAAGCCGAATACGAAGCCATCCTCGTCGGCCTTTCCCTGGCCCACGAGGTTAGCGTCAAATCTTTAACATGCAAAACTGATTCCAAGCTTACTGTGGGCCACCTGAATGAGGAATTCCAGATCAAGGACCCCACCCTTTTACAATATTACCATCTAGTCCGTGCAGTCATTCAATCCACTTTTGACCAAGTCCGCATCGAACACATTCCTAGAACTGACAACATCAGAGCTGACATCCTATCCAAATTAGCCAGCACCAAATGAAAAAGCCGCCACCGATCCCTATTACAATAGACACTATCCACCCCTTCCATCACAAATACTTGCCATAACCTAACTCACACCCCAGCCGACAACCTAACCCATTCCCAAGCCCACAATTGGACCACTCCTTATATCCAATATCTCCAAACCATTAACCCCCCCCATATACTAACAAAACTTGGTTGGCTAAGGCCGCCAGATATACCATGATAGGCGATGATCTTTACAAACGTGGATATGACCAACCGCTCCTCAAATGTGTCACTACAGAACAAGCGCAGTACTTCATTAAGGAGTTGCATAACGGCATTTGCGGCTACCATTCCGGCGCACACACTATGGCTACCAGAATCCTTCGCGCCGGTTACTTCTGGCCGACTATAGAAGTGGATTGACAAGAATTCGTCAAAAAATGCAAACCATGCCAAAAACATGGCAACCTCATCCACCAGAAACAAGAACAACTTCATTCCATACTATCCCCGTGGCCCTTCGCTAAATGGGGGATGGATATCCTCCCCTTCTCCCCTGGCAAGGGCCAAGTAAAATTCTTAATAGTAGCCGTCGATTACTTCACCAAATGGATAGAGGCCAAACCACTAACCACTATCACAGCCCAGCAAGCCCAGCAATTTGTTTGGAAGGATATTATATGCCGATATGGTGTTCCACATACCATCATCACCGACAATGGCCGATAGTTTATAGATAAGGAACTAGCCAAATTCTACACTGGTCTGGATATCAAACACATAACCAGTTCTGTGGAACACCCACAAACCAATGGGCAGGCAGAGGCGGCAAACAAGGTTATCCTAGTAGAATTACGCAAGCGGTTAGACAGCGCCAAAGGTCGATGGCCTGAAGAACTAGTAGAAGTGTTATGGGCTTACAAGTGCACCCCTCAGTCGGCAACAAACGAGTCTCCATTCAGCCTAGTATACGGTGCAGACGCCATGATATCGGTAGAAATTGGCGAACCATCCCTGCGCCGAGAACTATATGACCCAACCCACAATCATCAAAACATGTCCACTCACCTCGACCTCCTACTCGAGCTTAGAGAAAAAGCTCATATACGCAACTTAGCCGCCAAACAAAGAGCTGCCAGAAAATATAATGCCAACCTATGCCCAAGACCGTTCATAAAAGGAGACTTAGTTTGGAGAATGGCCAGCAGTGCAAGAAAGAAGGATGGCAAAGTTCTCCGCCAACTGGGACAGCCCATACCGAATACGCGAAGACGCTGGAGGAAGAGCATATCGGCTGGAGCAGTTATCTGGGGAAGAAATACCTAATACATGGAATGTGTTCCATCTCAAGTTCTACTTTAGTTAAAAACATGTATTGTATCACACCAAACACTTGTAACCCTGGGTGTACTCTTTTTCCTCACCTAGTCTTTTTTCCCTAAGGAGGGTTTTGGCCGAGGAGGTTTTAACGAGGCACCCTAGATTCAATAATAATACGAAGGGTTCACAACTTTACGACCATTCTTTACTTCACTTCTCATATTCATTTAAGTTCCCCACCCTTACCACAAGTAAGCGGCCTGGGTCGAACACCCTTAACTTGTTGGTTAATTCGTTTAAGTTCCCCACCCTTACCACAAGTAAGCGGCCTGGGTCGAACACCCTTAACTTGTTGGTTAATTCGTTTAAGTTCCACACCCTTACCACAAGTAAGCGGCCTGGGTCGAACACCCTTAACTTGTTGGTTAATTTATTTAAGTTCCCCACCCTTACCACAAGTAAGCGGCCCGGGTCGAATATCCTTAACTTGTTGTTAATTCGTTTAAGTTCCCCACCCTTACCACAAGTAAGCGGCCTGGGTCAAACACCCTTAACTTGTTGGTTAATTCGTTTTAGTTCCCCACCCTTACCACAAGTAGGCGGCCTGGGTCAAACACCCTTAACTTATTGGTTAATTCGTTTAAGTTCCCCACCCTTACCACAAGTAAGCGACCTAGGTCGAATATCCTTAACTTGTTGTTAATTCGTTTAAGTTCCCCACCCTCATCACAAGTAAGCGGCCTGGGTCGAACACCCTTAACAAACAATCGCGTTCGCAAACATCCCATACATCAAACACCAACTCACAAATATAAAGAGCAATTAACCCACAAGTAACAAGCCTCAAACAAACACAATGTAAACATAAACGAACATTTATAGCAAACACCCAAATAAAGCAATGTATGGTTTATTACAGACTTAGAATCATTAACCAAATTGGAAACATTAAAACAAAAATGCTAAGCTGCCTCCTGCTCGGCGCCCTCCGCCACCACTACACCACCACCTGCATCGGCACTAACCGTCTCCTTCTCCCCATTCCCTTCTGGGCTGGGCTAGATTCTGCCTCATCTATAAGTACCTCATCAACAACATCCTTATTTACATCAAACCTAACGTCATTAAGATCAACATTCCCATAAAAAAAGGACGCTTGCCGAACACCCTTATGAAAACCATTAATATGTTCTTGTATGATACAGCTCTTCAGGTCATCTAGCTCCCTCTCCGTTTCCCACTCCTCCTTCGCCTTCTTCCAAGCCTCTTTTTCCTCAGCATGCTTGTCCACCTTCTCCTGCAACTCTTCCACCTTTTTCTGGGTTCCTTCCTTCAACTCCCTCTAATATAAGGATCCGACACGCCGACTAAGTATCAAGGTCTTACTGCTAAACTCGACCATAGCCTTCACCAAGGCATTCGGCTCCATGTTGTCAATGGAATTTATCAGCGACTCCGACACATTAATCTCGATATCCTTTCGAACAGTAGTCTCTGGAAGCTCAATTAGCCCAGCTTCCGGCCCCTTCACTCCACTTTCCGAACCTGCTCCCATCAAAACAGCTCGCACCTTCTTCACATCTTTTCCCTTGCCAGGCCTGGCCGACAACTCTGCTTTCCTTTTGGTACCACCGTGCACGTGGACATCTACCAACAAATCTTGCAGGTTGGGAACCTCAGTGTTTCCCGCAGCTCTAGCTTTCACCGTTTTTTCCTTGCGCAAAGTTTGAAAAAGTGTCAAGTTTTTCTTGCCCATTAGCGCCATATGCCTTGAAGTACACAACACACAAATCGTCAAAATACTCGAACATATAACAATGCTTAAAGTTACAAAAAGATACCTTCAATATCTATAATCGGGTGAACCAAATTATACACCCTAACTAAGCCCTTAGTGGGCATCTTATCGCTAAATTGCATCAAGGTATCCACCACCGACAAATCCTCCCTCGATATCACCTTATATCTCCAAGGATTGCCGATCCAGAAAAACGGAAATTTAGTGTTACCATCAGCTGTGTAGAAGAGTGACCAACTAGCCGGTTTCACCACCACCTTGAAGAATCCATCTTTAAAATGCTTGAACGACTGAGTGAAAGCGTCTAGTCTGTTGAGACCAGGCTGACTTATTAGCGACAACCACGTTGTCGGACTCTTCGGCCTCGTAACAAAAAAGTACAGGAATGCTCGAGGAGACGGTTCCAAGTACAACGCCATGCACAGTAACTGCAAAGCTTGTAAGTACGCCTAGCTGTTTGGGTGAAGCTGAGTAGGGGTGACGTTCAACAATCGAAGCACTCCCATGGTGAACTCATCAAACGGCAACCGGATGTGTAGCTGCGAGAAATGGCACATATACATATAAAAAAATTCTTCGGCTGATCCTTTTCGACCGTGGCAAACACATTCCACAGCGGTCACCTACTCCGGAGCAACTATGTCCCTCCGAGCAACCTTTTCAAAAATTGGTGTGCAGTTCAACCACGACCTCAGCAAACATGACCACCGAAACAACGATTGCTGTGTTCGCACGTCCGCTGCCACCCATTCGTATCTAGTCTTCGCCGGCCAACTGCTCTCCGCCAACTCCTCGGGTGGGTCTTCCCTGAGTTCAACCACCCTCTCCATTAGAATCCTCCCTATACTGCCCATCTCTTCCCTATCACTAGTATCGTCTCGACTACTTCCACTATCTCCAAACTGCTCACTACCCGAACCTGACAACGAAACCCTATCACTACTACTAGACATACCTGATTCTTTTAAAGATGACGGAGGAGGAAAGAAAGATATCAGACAACTCTAAAATGCACGTGAACAGATTTTTTGCAAATGATACAAAGTGGATGCATTGCCAACATTATCTTCATTTATAGATACGAATCTCAAACGTCATAACTCTTTCCCGCCAAAAAGCACAACTTATTTCAATCATCATAAAGTATCAAAATAACGACGCCAAACCTCTCTAAATCAGACTTCTGACACCCGTTCACCTGCCACAAACCCCTTCACCTGCCATAAACCCCTTCACCTACCCGAAACTCCTTCATATCTTTAAGCCTTAACATTGTTCATCACATTTAAAGGCTGGGGGACTGGTGTATCACACCTAGCCGGTCATGACTAACACATTAGCACATATCATCCTTCACCAACATATTATATCGGCAAAGGCTAGGGGACTGGTGTACTGTACCTGACCAACTTAACCAGATAAGTAACAACAAACAATCACCACATATATGCCGAAAACAACTAAGGTACACGGCTCGGGTCGACATAGACCTAACCGGCCTAAACCCATAACAAAGGTCGCTAAAGGAACGGCCAACCTAGGACAGTACACGAACAAGGACGACATAAGCCAACTAGGAAAGTAACCGGATCAGACCATTCCAAAAGACTTAACGAAATCAAAGCCCACAATAGTCAATACTAAGGGCCTGGGGCAAGGGCTAGGCCCACACATAGCCCAAACCATGGCCCAGCCCATGGAATAGGCAAACATAATTAATAATCTATAAATATGCATGGACCCCACGAATTAAAGGTATGCATTCATTACTTCCTTAATCACCTGATTTGACTTTTTGAGAGCTTTAGCTGACTTAAGCTTCAGAGTCCCTTCTGCAGGTAACCCCTTCTGGGTCCAGACCGATGTTCGCTAGATGGGAAGAAGCCAACCAAGGAGATAGCGGATATATAGGTAAGGTGACACTTGTTTCTAATAGATCTTATTTTCTCTGCAGGAATAACATCATAAAGTGAATCATAATCATTTTCATTGTCAGAGGAGCTTACCTCACTGTCAAAGTGATCATTATTGGCCATTAAGCAAAAGTTTGCTTCTTCCTCATCAGATCCTTCAGAGTTAGATGAACTTGAGGCATTATCTTCCCACGCTATGTATGCCTTTTTCTTATAATATTTCTTGCTTTTCTTCTCATCACTCCTTTTTGAATTTGGGCAGTCTACTTTTACATGACCAGTTTCTCCACATCCGTAACATTTAAAGTTTAAGGAGGATCCTCGATTCTCCTACTTATTGCTCTTGAATTGATTTCTGCCTTTGTCCTTCATGAACTTTGTGAACTTCTTTATCATGAGACTAAGATTCTCATCATCATGAGAATCTTCCTCCTCTTTTTGCTTCTTTCCTTTGACAACTTCAGTTTTGAAAGCAATATTCTTCTTTCTTCCTTGATCTTCTTCATCATTCAATCTTCCCAGTTCAAGCTTGTGCTCTCTCAGTTTTCCAAAGAGAGCCGCCATGGTCATTGTTGCAAGATTCTATGACTCCGTGATGGCCGTTACCTTGGGCTGCCAAGTCCTATTCAAGGATTTAAGAATTTTTATGTTAAGTTCATCAATATCAAAGGTTTTACCTAGCCCACTGAGATGGTTGACGATGTGTATGAACCACTTCTGCACATCATAGATGGTTTCTCCCTGCTCAATGTGAAACATTTCATATTCTTGAATCAAGGAGTTCTTTCTAGCCCGTTTGACAACATCAGTTCCTTCATGAGTTACTCGAAGGATTTTCCACATCTCGCGTGCACTGGTGCAAAAAGAAATTCTGTAGAACTCATCAAGAGTTAGAGCAGATGATATGATGTTTCTAGCTTTAACATCATATTGAGCTCGCCTATTTTCATCAGCAGTCCATTGAGCAAAAAGCTTTGGTTCCTGCACTTCATTAACAATGTTAACAGGAACAAATGGTCCATTCAAAACAGCATCCCAAATACCCCTATCAACTGATTCTAAAAATATTTGCATTCTGACTTTCCAGAAAGGGTAGTTTTCACCAGTGAAAAGTGAAGGTCTATTGATAGACGCACATTCAGCAAAAGTTTGGTTTGACCCTACCATTTTCGAAAAATTTGAATAACTATCAAAGCAAGATGTGATACCAATTGTTGGTATCGCGTAGCGGAATATTTAAACTATGGTAAAAAACCAAGAGGGGGTGAATTGGATTTTTATAAGTCTTAACAGGTTTTAAAATTTTTCTCAAAATTTAAATGATTAAATTAAAATCATAGTTACTTTATATGCAATTGCAGATAAATAAAGAGTTTAAAGGAGAAAGATGCACACTGATATTTATACTGGTTCAGATCAAAAGACCCTACGTCCAGTTGTTAATCTCTTAAACAAAGAGATTAACTCAATCACTATAATAATCAGATTACAATAGATTATAAAAAAGTAAAGATTAGAAAACACCTCTCTTGAACAACCACAAGAGATGAACAAAACGCCCCCTGAATCACACAGAGGATGACCAACTTTCCTAGCAACTACACAACACTCAATCTTCTAAGAACTCACTTAGAAAAAGTTATCACTCACTCACACTAGGTTTTTCAAAGCTGTCTTTAAGAATCTCACAGAGCAACACTTTGCAGTCACAACACAAGAACTCCGAATCTTAAAAGGGTAGTGTGAAGTTTGGAAACATAGTTCTATTTAAAGAGGTTTTCGCAGGCTGAGTTAGAAATGAAGAGTTTAGTTGAAACTGCCAAGGATAATCGATTACCCAAAATGGTAATCGATTATCTCATGTACAAATTTGAGCAAATATTTTTATAACTGCCAGTGGTAATCGATTACCAGAAATGGTAATCGATTATTTCAAGTCGTTTTTCAAGAGCCAAGTTATAACTGCTAGTGATAATCGATTACCATTCGTGGTAATCGATTATCTTAAGTAGGTTTTGAAAAATAGAATTTTTTGAGTTGGTAATCGATTATTATAAGTTGGTAATCGATTACCATACTGATTTTTGCAAAAAAATGAGTTTCTCTCAAAGCAGTTGCGAGCTGGCTGTTGTTCTAACAATTTTGCACCTAACTAGAAAAAGCACCTAACTAGAAAAAGTTTAAGTCTATTACAATAAGAATATTTAAACATAAACTATATTGTCTTCAATATCTTCAAGTGTTTTCTTCAGCATCTTTATCATCAAAATCTTTTAATCAATCTTTGTCAACACTATTGACACCAACTCTTTCTCGGGTACTAATGTAATAAAGAACTTCACCACTCCAAAGTGAAATTGTAGTATCTACTTGAAAACGAGTCTAGGACTCTTCCACCATTGAGATGATCTACATCTATTCTTCTCTTGTCTTTGCTAAGTAACTTTAGTTCACATGACATCTGTCCTCACCTTTTTGATCCATCTGCAATTGATACACCGTCATCGATTTATCTCTTTGGATCATTGTACACCACCTTGTTGAGTACCACATCGTTCCAGAATGAGATTGGAAAATAACCTATCCACTCGTGTGTTAATGTCCTAGCCTCACAAAAGAGTCAATTCCAATTAACCTTAAGTATGGATTCTTCGATCATCTTGAGACACCACCAAACCCAAGTATTCTGCACTTAGCCGCAATTGTAGAGTAAACCAACATCTCACTACCAACTCCCTCTTGCAGACAACCAGAACCTAATTCTCATAATGGTAATACCAAGGAGTATATGATCTCGATTAAAACCAAATGCCTACCCCAAACACTACTTTTATACCTTGTATCCTTTTAGTTATTTACTTTAACCGATCCAACACCAATTTGTAAAGCCACTCCTTCAACTACACAATACTTTCTTCTTTTCCTTTCATCCCCCTTTGTGCCATGACATTACCAACTACCTCATTCCCATAAGAATAACTTAACGAAGTACTTCTTCTTCCGATACTTGAAACCATTCATCTCATGTCCCAAGTCAAACCTTTCTCTCCTGTGAGCCACCTTACTTAGGACATCCATTCTACTCCTGACTTAAATTGTGGGTATTGCCGAGAAGATTTAGCTGCCTCTCATGGAGGTTGATTGACATAAAACCTGGAACATACGGTATTCTTACCACGTGATTGGTTTTCCCCTTTTCTTAGAACATTGCCTGGTCGACCTAATCTTTCGAGCTCTGCCTCAACTTTACCTTCCGCTTGAGATTCTCACTTTCTTGTCTCTACCCTCTTGGTTTATCCTTAAACTCATAAGTTTCACTACTTTCCACTCTGACCTCAGACCTTTGTTAGGATGTAGTACCAATTTGACTTCTCAACTTTGCTGCACAAGCATGCACTAAACACCTCTCCTTATTCTAACCTTTGAATTTGATTCCTCTCGCAAAACTTGTGGTATTCGTTCCAAGAACCTATTCTTGCCCTCAATTTAACACGATGTTTCTAAACTCCTCCAGTGTTTTTCGCCTACAAATTCACAACTTAACTTCACTCGTACACTGATACACAACCTTCTGCATATTCGTATCTTCGATCAAGAGAGTGCCTCAAAGGCCCTACCCTAACCCTTGCAAGGAAAGCAGGTAAAGTTTGACCTTGAATCTGCATTCCTTTGCCACCACCAATAACAATCACATAACACAAAAGTGCAAACATAACAAGAAAAGGTATAGGAGAGGAACTCAACCTATAACTTGCCTCTCTTTTACCAAAACCTTTAGAATTAAGAAAGGAAACTATCTCTGATATAGTCATGAGTGTGCACCCTCATCACTTTACCAAGATATTTTCTGTTCTTAATGCTTCCAGTTTCGCAACTCTACGCAGTCCGTAATCAATAGTATGATTAAAAGACTACAAATCCATTCCTACCAGGTTTCGCAACCGAAACACGACAAGCTCACTCCCCAAGGCCTAAAAATCATTTGAAAACCATTGCTTTGATACCAAATGTAGCATCCCGGTCAGATATTACTAATTTAAGTAATAAAATTAAGAAATATTATGAAAACCTCATTTATTACACTTCGCTTCCCAAAAACGTGGGAAATTTTAAAACATTTATTATTCGGAAGTTATCCAAAAAATCCATAATTTATGAAACTCCAATATAGTATCAAATTCACAAATCAGTAAAAGACTATTTAGAAAGTTAATAAAAACAATAATGATAAAACTCCAGTAAAAGCTTTTCCCAGCTAACCCTCTCTCCGATGTTATGCCTCACTAGCACCACCTGCAACATCATCTGCTCCCGTGTAACACATTACACGATCATCGCGAAACACAAGCAGATAGGGTGAGCTCATAAACAGTTAACATAAAAGTTAATTAAAAAATCAAGATACACCCATCTATTTTATTCTAGTTAAATCTTGGCCAAGACCTTAATCCCCAAGGCTTTTCAACCTTCACAACACACAAATAGTTAGCCTCGGATTTAGGGTTTATGTTGCTCACACGAACCTGCTTGCTCGTGGTCCTGCCTCTATGAACCTCCCCGCTCGTAGTCCTGCTCTACGAACCTCTCCGCTTGTAGTCCTGCTCTACGAACCTACCCGCCCGTAGTCCAACACACGTGATCCACCAGCTACGTACCTCTCTGCACGCAACATCTCTGAAGTGTGAGCACGGAACATACGAACCTACCTCGCTCGTATCCTTACACGAGAGTAATAGGATATGAACCTCCCCCGCTCATATCATCACGTGTTCACCATCATCCATGAACCTACCCGCTCATGGCACAACATCCCCTGATCCAAGTCTCATATCACAGCACAATAACAAAAATAAGAAAAGTACACTACGCTACACAAGGTACATGCTCAAGCTGGTCTTAGGGATTCCAATGCTTCCACGAACCTGCCCGCTCGTGGTCCAACTCTACGAACCTCCCTGCTCGTAGTTCAACTTTACGGACCTACCCACCCGTAGTCCAACACACGTGATCCACCAGCTATGTACCTCCCCGCATGCAGCATCTCTCAAGTGTGAGCACGAAACATACGAACCTACCTCGCTCATATCCCCACACGAGAGTAATAGGATATGAACCTCCCCGCTTATATCATCACATAATCATCACCAGTCATGAACCTACCCACTCATGACAACATCAAGCATATCCCAAACCAGGACCAACACAACAAACCATGCAAAACATATCACAATGCACCCTACCACTACACCATCGCCTAGCATAGCCTAAGCGTCCCTAGGCGAATTGGTAGTACCGACCGCCTGGCGGTTCCACGTCACCGTCGGGCGCCACAACAAGACATCCCTGTTTCCTACTATCGCCTGACGATTCACTCTACACCGCCAGGCGCTACACCAGTAATGTGAAACTACTCGTTTTAGGTACTCTAATTCATTTCATAGAATTCAACCATTCAATTCTCAAACATCCAGAAATCGACATACATATTCATATATTCCAAATTACAACATCACAACACATATGCATCTTTCAAGTATATGCACACATTCCTCTATTTTATAATTCATATATACTTACCTCTTAAATTAATTCCAACACACACTTTATTTTCCCTTTCTTATTTTCCCAACCCTTTTCATGCTTACAATTCACACACCCCACATAAGACACAATCAAAGCTATATACTTACTTCACATGCCCTCACAATTTCATTACATTTAAAGTAGGATTATCATGTTCCCATACTTTCCCAAAACCTGTCATGATCATGGAACACTCGATCATAGTGATATCATCAATAGTGACCTTTTTCACACACTTATAACATCATACATTCGAACTAACATATATAGGTTCATATATTGAACATGTATCAACAAGCACTGCCAAAAACATAATCATCAATCACACATCTTTATATTTATATATATACATTCACCAATCAAGGTCATACCAGCACTTGAGCACACTTAATGATCCATTAGTGATCATACTATAAGGGAATAACCAATCATGCGTGATGTATATCTCCCTCTATAGGCATCTAATTCAAATCTCCACTATTCAAAGTGAAGAACAACATGTTGTGTATCACCTTCCAAAATTTCACCTAAATCAGACGGTTAACGAAATGGGAAATGCAGTTTTACAAAAATGGCTCGAACCAGAAAAATTAGTGGCGCCTAGCGCCCAGAATCATGAAGGTGGCACCTGGCAGGACTATACTACCGTCGGGTGGTTCCTGTTTCGCAAAAAATATGAAAAACAACGTTTTTCGTGAATCAGACCACCACACATCACTGGTATGGCGCTTGGCGGCCAAATAGGTGCCGCCAGGTGGTTCCTACTGTTCCAAGAACCCAAAAATTTCCTCAACACCTGCTAACCTTATTCCAACCCCTACAATTCTGATTCCCTTCGATTTTAGACTCCATACTCAGAACTCAAGTGTTTAGGTTTGCAATTTATTTCATACAACTTCCAATGACACGAAGTTCCATTAATTTAACCCATTCAATTTAATCCAACTCTAAATTCCCAAATTCACAACCGTAACATGACGTCTACGAAATTTTCATCCAATTTGACCCCAAACCACGTTTAATCCAATGACTATGACATATAATCATTCTCACACAATTAGAGTAGCATTTTTCCCCTGTCAAAATCATCCCAAAGAGCATCAAAATTGAACCAAAATTGGTTCGCGTCGCCTAGCGGGTCAATTACCACCGCTAGACCCTTCAACAGAACCTAGAAAACTGGCTTAAATAGCTATGTGTCGCTTGGCAGTCGGGAGCTTACCACCAAGCGATTCCTCTTCAGGAACCCAAAATTAGGCTAACATGCATGTGCCGCCAGGCGGCTGTGAGTAGCCCATGAGGTAGTTTCTGGAAAATTTCCAAAAACGTGAATTTTCATACAATTTGGACATATTACTAACACCCAATAATCATATATTTCATGCAATCAAACAATACAAAATTAAAGGTACGGTTCCAGCTCCCCTAACCTATTAATCCTTGCTCAATTTGAAGAATAAAGGCTTCTCTTGTGTCACCAATAGTCCCACCTTGGCCTTCTCTCAATACACTTGATGCTCCTATCAATTTCACACGAAAACTCTCCTTCAGAATCTTTTCCACTGTGAAATTCGTTTGTCCACTACCCTTTCACGTTTTCCTCTCTTTCTTCTCCAAAACTACACTAATTAGACCATGAACTAAGCCTTAATGCTTGTTAATGTTAGGGAAAACGAAAATGCTTTCAATTAGGTGTTAATGATCATTGAAAGACTATTATTGGCTGCCTTCCCAGCCCACTAGGTTGTCCTTCTTGCAGCTAGGGTTTTCTCTGCCCTTTCATATTCATGCCAAAAGAAAATTTGGCAAAAAGAAAGTTAAATTCATTCTTAGGAAGGTTTGAACCCACAACCCCTCAATTACCAAGTCAGTGCATAACCAATTCAACCAGTTCATGTTTCATGATAATTCCTATAATTTTAGGATTACATTATCACTGAGCACATTCAAACATAACATTAAAATAATACACTTATTAAAATAGCATACAATTAGCATACAAAAGACTCAAACCCAAGTCGTTTCAACATAACTAAGTACTTTCAACCATTTGAGCTAGTACTTTTCCACATCATAACAAACCACATTAGATGCCATAAAGGCTCCCAAGACCCACATTTATTAAATAATTATTTATTTAATTATTTAAATTTCTTGGGTCTTACAGTGTTGGCATGTGATTTAAATGAGATGGTTGGTATTAAAGTAGCATGGTATTAGTGTGAGATGAAGTTCTATATTCATAGATTTGGGAAGAATGAGTTGGTATTGATTCCACACGTGATATGAATGAGGAGTGGTTACAGAAGTTGGCATGAGGTCTCTATGCATGATAAATATTACTTGGTTGTTTGAATATGATTGGTATGTAGTCAGTACGTAAATCCATGAGCCTCTAGGTGAGACCTCATGGTGGTGCTTCAGTGGTCGGGACGTAATTCCATGACCCTTGTTAGTGGGAGTTCATGGTAGTGCCCCATCTATATAATTTGGTAGGGATTCAAGGTAAGGTTGCACCTTGACGCTCTAAGGGGTCAATTAGTTTCACACAGAGCGGATTGACTCTTGTGGTGAGAGTAGCAGGAGGCCTGAAACTCATTAATGGCTAACCTTGTGTGTGGGAGATTGAAACATTGTAACACTTAGCTCGGAGGTGACCAGAGGAATCCACCACAAGTGTAAGCATCCGCTGAATCCGACTAAATTATACGTATCCGAATGAGTCATGTTGAGTCTTAGTGTATTGTTTGGAAGGTCATAACATGCTGGGGGTGATGTATGTATAATTGTTTGTGAAAGAGTATATGATTGCATGATAACGTTATTTTTCGGCTCTAGCTTACCCTTTTGCTTCTTTGATTTCTTTGTATGTGGTTCGTCTACTTTTGTGATGATCATCAATTTATTGATGTGAGCAGATGCGAGAGGTACTCGAGGTCAACAAGGAAGGGATGATTCCGCTGCATAGTCTACTTGGGCTGGACTTCATCTTTTATTTGGGCTTTTATTTAGGGCTATGGCCCATGTGCTGCTTTGCTCTTTAGTACTCTATTATCTATTGTTAGGTCCTTGGATTTCGTTTGTATCTAGCATCGTGGTGTGCCTTGGTTTCTTCTAGCATTTTCTGGATATTGTAAGGAGTAACGTTTATACTCCAGGACTTATCTCTAAATTTCTATTTGTGTGACATTTCATTTAAATTAAAATTATTATCTAAATGGGGTGTTACATTTATGGTATCAGAGCGGTCATTCCTTAGGTCTGTGGACTTGGGTGTTCGCTTAGTTTTCGTGGTGTCTTTCTAGAGTCTTTAGTCAAGTTGCCTATCTTATCAATCTGATAATTGGTTTCCTGTGTGCCAATGAATCATGGCACCTCCTCGTAGGGACTCCCAATCTTCTCAGGGCGATGTACTAGATATCGCCAAGGCAATAGAAGCGATGGTAGCCGCTATGACGTAGTAGAGTATGGCCATGATGTAGCAACATGAAGCATCTATACAGTGTCAAGAAGCGTCACTCGAACAACAATAGTTGGTGATGCAGCAGATGGAGGCTGCAAGAGTGGCTGTTGAGGATGCCCACAGGCAGCATATGGAAGCCCTCCGCCAATTGGAGGAGAACAGGGTGGTTGCCCCTACCTTTGGGGCTAAGCCACGACCTGCAGTCCGGGAGTGGAGCCTAGAGGACTTCCTAAAGTACCATTTAGTAAAGTTCAACGAAAAGACAAGTCATGATGCTGCCGACCAGTGGTTGAAGGACCTCGAGAGAATATTTGATGCAAAAATGTGCCTTGCGGAGAACAGGATAGCTTTTGCGGTATATATACTCATAGGAGAGGCAGAGCATTGATGGATTTTCATGAAGTTCATCATGAAGGAGAAGGATGAGCCGGTCACTTGGGAGGCCTTCAGGGGGAAATTTCTCTTTGAATATTTCCCCGACAGCGTCTGGTATGCCAAGGAGGTGGAATTCCTCCAATTGGCATAGGGGAGCAAGACTGTGACAGAGTATGCTGAGAAGTTCAAATATTTCAACCATTTCTACACATTGCCACTCAATGAGGAGTGGAGATGTCAGAAATTTGAGAACGGTCTTTGGGGAGACATCCACTTGATGGTAGCTCCTCTATCCATTATGGATTTTGCTACACTGGTAGAGAAGGCCAAAGTAATGGAGAAGATGAAGCATATTTCATGTTATGTGATTATGACTGGATAAGCATATTTCATGTTATGAATTGTATGTATAGTGCTTGGGGTTCTTTGGAACTTGCTTCAAAGTGCCAAAAACCAATAACAATGACGCTATTGGTGTGGCACCTAACGGCTTGGGGTGTGCTGCCTGACGGCTTGGGGTGTGCTACCAAGTGATAAGGGAAAACCAGAGAAGCTTGGAACGCATGGCGCCTGGCGAAAAATGTGATCCCGCTAGGCAGAAAAGATCTGGTAGAGGCTCTGGAAAGCGTATGGCGCCTAGCGGCGTGAGGTGTCTGCCAAGTGGCCTGGAAGCTTAATGCGCCTAGCGCCCAGAGTGCTACACCTGGCGCCTAGAGTGCTGCGCTAGACGATACCGTGAAGCAATTGTGGTTAATTTCTTTGATGTATGTGGTGTACAAAGCTTCTATAATACCTTAAAGGTTGGCTTGCTGATGTTCCTTGAGTTGTGGTTCGGAAAGTATCCCTTGAGTTGTGGCTCGGGATAGGGGTTAAGCACGTGGTATTCCTTGAGTTGTGGCTCGGAATAACATCTCTTGAGTTGTGGCTTGGGATGGCGAATGAACACGAGGAACTCTTGGGATGGCTCGAGTTGGCGAGTGTTACCGGTGTGAGTGTGCTAGTTGTGGCCCGTACGGATGGGTCTAGATAGATTGCCCTCCTCAGTAATTAGCTGATGAGTTTGGTAGTCTTGGGACATTACGACCTATGTTCGTATTTGGAACTCCACCTGGCGTTACGGTGTGTGATCCGTAACATTGTTTCCCGCACATGCTCTATCGGTTGTGGCCGATAGGTATTGCAGCAAGACATCTTGAGGTACTCACTAGGAGACGTAGAACATGGTTAGCATGGTTGTGACCATGTGGTATGAAATCAAAGGATGGAATTCCTTTGGTGTGATTGTGTTATATATATAAATGTGTTGGGTATATGTCTTATTCTATTAGTTCACCCTATCTGCTTGTGTTTGGCGATGATCGTGTACGCGATACACGTGAGCAAATGATGTTGTAGGTGGTGAGGCATAGCACCAGAGCGGGGCTAGTATGGGGAGAAGATTTTCCCAGAGTTATTACTATTTTGTATTTTAAGGATTTTTGTAAACTTCTGGATTGATCTAGTGTGGTTTTCTTATCTATTTGATTTTATGAATTGTGAATTGAGACAATTTATATTATAAGAAGTTTTAAATTTCCCGCATTTTTGGGAAATGATATTTCATTAAATGCAGTTTAGTTATATTTCTTTATTTTATTTATTTAAATCTATAATATTTGGTTGGGATGTTACACTTCACATCTAGATAACCTTAGTTATCTTAATGTCCAGTGGGAATTTTCCTTGTGCTTGTATAACATCACCATAAACCACACTAAAATTTCCTTTCAATTAATTGTGCTTTGGTGCTTTTTTCATTTCTATTTTTGAGTTCAGATTGGCATTTAGATCTTAGCAATGTCTTATAGTCAATTTCCATTGTGTTTCATTGTGTTTCATGATCTTCTTTTGATTCCTTTAAGTGTCCTTCTCCTTTGTGCTTTTTGTTTCCATTAAAATGCAAATGATCAAGCATAGTGTGGTGGTGATTCTGATTTGTGGTGGAAACTAGTTGTTGTACGAGCTATAGAAGGAAAGAAAAATAGCACAAAAAGAATACAAGCAAGTGCCAAAAAGAATCAAAAGAAAAGATAAGAAGAAAGTGGCAAAAGAAGTACACTAGAATCACTAACATCACTTGAGTTTGAGAGTATTATTTTGTTGCATTTTACTGTTGTTCCAGTTTCTGCCTGATTGCACACTATCTGTATTTGATTACCATAAAACATTGACCAATGCAAATCCAAATATGATTTTTGCTTCTTTTAGCTAAGACATAGACGAAAAAGAGAAAAAAAAATCATTGAAACATGTTGAGAAATGAAAAAATGAAAAATAGATGAAGAAGATGCTTGAATTCACGTTTTTGGACTGGCAGTGAGTGAAAAAAATCAAATTTCAGTGCAATTTTCTAGCTTATTTTGGTTGTTTTTCATCCATTCTAGTGCCATTCATTAGGTAATGAAAGTGGGGATTTGACAGTCTAACATCAAGTGAAGGTCAAGTTATCCATAGGGAAATACGAAGATAGTGTGTTATGTGATGTAGTACTTATGGAAGCTTGCCATGTTTTATTGGGAAGACCTTGGCAATTTGACAAGAAAACCATACATAATGGTCTTACCAATGAAATCACCTTCACTCACAAGGATAGAAAATTTATCTTGCATCCTTTATCACCATCCCAAATGGTAGAGGATCAAATCCAAATGAGAAAGAAGTTGGAAAAGGAGAGAAAAGAGGATAAAAAAAAGTCCTCTATCTCTCCCAAAAAGTAACTAAAAATGAATCTGAGGTGGGAGAGATTGGTGTTCCTTCTGCCAAGGTCATTCAACATGAGAATATTTTGACTATAAAATCTTTGAACCAAGTTCTCAATGATGAATAACCTTCATGCCACTTGTTGTGTAAAGGAACACTCACATGCACTGCCACATTTCTTGAACTTAAGAGTCTACCTCCTAAAGTTGAAAATATTTTGAAAGAGTTTGAGGATATATTACCTAAGGAAGGGCCAATTGGGCTTCCTACTTTTAGAGGAATTGAGCATCTGATAGATTTAGTGCCTGGGGCAAGTCTTCCAAATAGACCAGCCTATAGGACAAATCCTCAAGAAACAAAGGAGATAGAATCTCAAGTGCAAGAGTTGTTGGAGAAGGGTTGGGTTCGAAAGAGCCTTAGTCCATATGTTGTGCCTGTTTTGTTAGTGCCTAAAAAGGATGGAAAATGGAGAATGTGATGTGATTATAGGGCTATAAATAACATAACCATCAAATATAGGCATCCAATCCCTAGGCTTGATGACATGCTTGATGAGTTGCATGGGTCCCTCATGTTTTCTAAAATTGATCTAAAGAGTGGTTATCACCAAATAAGAATCAAAGAAGGTGAT